>ERZ808046.314-NODE-314-length-53269-cov-16.313073_pt1 | contig 53269 bp, 48 predicted proteins | sample MGYA00380196_ERZ808046 | MGnify/ENA primary metagenome ERZ808046 (study PRJEB31490, sample SAMN06133421) | mouse gut metagenome | isolation source: Z6_2 | host: mice | place: China: Chengdu | collected 2015-05 ... | reverse complement strand
TCGTATTAGTGGTTATGAATAAAGAAAGGCACAGGGAATCCCGTGCCAATTAAAAGAAACACTATATGTTGTAGTTGCTTGAGTTAGGTTGTTAACATTGAATAAATAAGTGAAGCTTTCTAAGATGTATAGTATATGTAATTCTTATATGTATAGCAAAGTGGAAACATACTTTCAACCTAAAATCCTAAAAGAACTTACTCTTCTGGAATTACAAATTTATATCCAACACCCCTTACCGTTTGAATATATTTTGAATTTGCTTCTAATTTTTTGCGCAGACTATATACGAGACAATAAATAGTATTATCAACATATATTGGTAATATATCACCATACACTTCTTCATAAATTTGTTCTTTTGTAAACACCCACCCAAGATAATTGACTAATAGACAAAGCATTGCAAATTCTTTAGGACATAATGTAACTAAATGACCGGAAACCATTACCAATCTACAACGTAAATTTATGATTAAATTTTTATATTCTATAATATAGTCTTTACAAATCTCTTTTGGAATCATCTAATTGTCCCCTAATGTAACTCATCGTTTCTTTTTTCATATATTATTGAAAACCTTATTTAAGATAATCGAATTTATACATACCAGCAATGGAAGTCCGATATTAAATCTTGATACAAGAAACCTAAAATGGATTTAGGATAGAAATCTTGACCGGTGCAATAAATGCTGCCATTTGGACCTCCTGGAGTTTATATTATTTCCTTTTTGAGTTCTTCATATGCAATACGTTCTCTGGTAAATCCCTGACCATTCACCTCGTTAATCTGATTAATGGTAAGAAATGCAAACGAATCTGTTTCACAGACCATCTCTTTCAAAGCAAATAGTTTGTGTCTTGGAATCACACACATAACTCCTTTTTGTTCTTCACCGCTATATCCCGTCTGTATGTGAAAAAGCGTCACCCCGGCTTCTATGTCCTGCAATATTTTTTCCTGAATCTTTTTATACTCTCTTGAAATAATCATCACCTGCATAGAGACCTTTCCATTCGGAACAACTTTATCAATCACAACCGTTGCCAGAAGAGTCAGTATAATCCCATAAAGTATTTGCTCCATATCCGAGAAAGAAGCCTGTATGCCTAAAACTACAAAATCTACCATATACACCGTGACGCCGACTGAAAGGGAAGTTTTTTTGTTTGCTATCAGGGCAATAATATCCGTTCCCCCCGTCGATCCTCCGACCCTTACCACAATCCCCATGCTAACGCCTACAAGAAGTCCTCCAAAAATGGCAGACAACAGTATATTGTCTGTCATAGTTGTGATTCCTGGAATTTTCTGTAACAGTTCAAGAAATAAGGGATAGATAAATGTACTCAATAAAGTTTTCTTTACGAATCCTTTTCCCAGAATAAACCATGCTATGATAAGCAATATACTGTTCAAGCTAAAGACGATGATTGAAGTCCGAATTCCCCAAAAATGATTCCCGGCAATTCCCAAGCCGGTAGCTCCTCCCATCGGAATCCCTGCCGGAACAATAAAAGCAACCACGGCAAGCGCCAATATTGCATTCCCGGCTGCAACGCCCAATAAATTCATTAATTTTTCGCTGGTGCTCTTTTTCATTTTATCATCATCTCTATAATCTTCTTATTCGTTTCTTTCATTCCTTCCTTGCCGAGTATTCCTATATTTTCAATCGTCCGATCGATTCCTTCCGCCACAATCCCTTCCCCCGCGCAGAATTCCTGTTCATTCAGATACATATAATACCCGACAATTCCTGCTTCTACAGATGATGCGATTTTCGCTGCGCAAGACGCTTTTGCACCGTCACAGACAATGCCGGATACAATTGCAAGCGCATTCACGACCGTATGCTTGATTTCCTCATATCCGCCTCCATGCAGATAAGCGATTCCCGCTCCTACGGCGGCGCCTGCGCTGACCGCCCCGCAATATGCAGATAATGTCCCGATTCCTGCTTTTATATAAATAGCCGTAAGATTAGACAACAATAATGCCCGATAAATCTTCTCGATATCACAGTTCAGACTTTCTCCATAAACCAATACCGGAACAGAACAGGTAATGCCTTGATTGCCGCTTCCTGAATTGATCACGACTGGCAGTCCGCAGCCGTTCATTCTTGCATCAGAACCGGCTGCTGCCATCGCTTTTGCGCGTACCTGCACAGAATCACCTTCCATTTTAAGCAGTATACTTCCGATATTTGCCCCATAATTTCCGCGTATACCTTCCCTGGCAATCTTCATATTGCATTCTATCTGTTTATCCAGGGTTTCTTTCACATCCTCAATATCTGCACATCGGACAAATTCCCATATATTCTCCATGGAAAGAACGTCCCTGTTCGCTTTTTCTATTTTCTCATCTTTCAAATCGTCACGGATGAGTTCCCAGTTCTTTTCTATCTGAACAATATTGGTATGATAATCCGTAATCCTGACGCTTGCCTGGGAATGTTCCTTATAAACACATACGGACAAATCAAATGTACGCCCTGTCTCCTGATATTCAACTTTGATATCTGCCTGTCCCAAATAACCTTTAATACGCTCTATGTCCTCCGACTCTATCTCCGAAAGAACTTCTAATTTTTTGTTCTCATTTCCACAGACAACGCCGGCTGCGGCTGCGGCCTCTATTCCTCTTAAACCGCCGGTATTCGGAACAACAACGCTTTTTACATTTTTAATAATGCTTCCGCTTGCCTTTACTACAATCTTTTCCGGCAATTCCCCTAATACCGCCCTTGCTCTTGCCGCCGCATAAGAAATCGCGATGGGTTCCGTACATCCCATGGCTGTAACCAGTTCTTCTTTCAGAATCTGCACATATATCTGATAAATATTATCCTCTCTTTTCATCCTCACATCTCCACTTCAAAAATGCTTTATAACCTTTCACCGCCTGATAAATATCTGATTTGCTGCTCACTTCATATGGCGCGTGCATATTCAGCACCGCCACGCCTGAATCAACGACGTCCATGCCGTAATTAGCCATAATATATGCGATCGTACCGCCGCCCCCGATATCTACTTTACCCAATTCTGCAAATTGGTACGCCGCCCCGGCTCCTTCCATGATTCGGCGTATTTCTCCCAGATATTCGGCGTTCGCGTCATTGGATCCACTTTTACCATGGCTTCCTGTAAATTTATTAAATGCAAGCCCCTTCGCAAGATATGCCGCGCTGCGCTTTTCAAATACTTCTTCAAATTGTGGATCATACGCCGCGCTTACATCGGAAGAAAGCATTTTAGAATTTGCAAGCGCTCTTCTTACCTTAATGTCCGACTCTCCTTCTGTCAAAGCGATCAACTCAGCTACCACATTTTCAAAAAAACGAGAATGCATTCCTGTCGCGCCGACGCTTCCGATTTCCTCTTTGTCCACTAACAGACAACACGCCGTACGACTGCTGTCTTCTACACTCAACATAGCCATGATAGAAGTAAATGCACAGATACGGTCGTCCTGCCCGTATGCCAGTATCATACTGCGGTCAAATCCTATATCTCTCGCCTTTCCCGACGGTACAATTTCCAGTTCCGCAGAAGCAAAATCTTCTTCTCTAATCCCATAAGCTTCCTCCAGGATTTTCAGAACATTGGCTTTCACCGTTTCTTTTTCTTCTTTCAAGTTCTCATCCCGTTCAATCGGACAATTTCCAACCAGGATATCCAGTTTTTCTCCTTCGATGACTTCTCCCGCTTTCTTTTCCAGTTGCTTTGAAGCCAGATGGACCAGCAGATCCGTAATGACAAATACTGGTTCATCTTCTCTTTCGCCGATACTGATATTCACACAGCTTCCGTCTTTCTTGACAACCACTCCATGAAGCGCTAACGGCTGCGTCACCCACTGGTATTTTTTTATGCCCCCGTAATAGTGTGTGTCCAGATATGTAAAATCATCTTTTTCATAAAGCGGATTCTGTTTTATATCAATTCTCGGAGAGTCGATGTGGGCGCCAAGAATATTCATGCCTGCCGAGATCGGCTCTGCTCCCATTCTAAAGAGCACAATACATTTTTTCATGCAGACAGCATAAATTTTTTCCCCTTTTTGGATTTGTCTCTCTTCTGACAGGTATTCCTCAAAATTATGATATCCCGCCTTTTCTGCCAGTTCTACCGCCAGTTCCACACATTCTCTTTCCGTTTTCCCTTTATCCAGCCAGGACTTATATAATTCACAGATTTTATGAAGTTCTTCTTTCTCCTCTGCACTGTACGCCAGCCAGATATTCTTATTCTCCTTCTCCATCTTTATCGTTTCTCCTTAATATTTACTCCATCAGTACCGTTACATTGTCGAATTGGCCGGCCGCCTCTTCGATCTTCGTTCTGTTTCCAAGAACGCAGACGGTTCCCTCTTTGGCAAAGCTCTCCATCGCCTGATGCCTGTTTTTCAAGTCTTCTTCCGACGCCTTTAACAACCCTTCTCTGACCTTTGCCCTGACCTGCGGTTCTTCCTGCCGCAGATACCAGGAATCCATTCGTTTTGCCTGTACATATGTTTTGGGAGTCCGGTCATATCCGGCAACTGCGCCAATCTTATAATTCAGAAGCTCCTGCTCTCCTAATTCAAGATCTTTCAGCCAACTTGAAGTGTTGCGGAAGGTTTCTATCGTTCTTTTTACGTTCGGATCTCGATAGGAGCTCATGGTCCAGCTTTGATTTGGGAGTACAGACATCTGGCAGCCGTAAGCCCCTCCTTCAGCGCGGATCTTTGCCCACAGATAATCGAAACTCACCATTCTGCCAAGAAGATAATCCTCACCGGTATATTCCCCGATTCCTCCAAGCGCAACATAGGATACCTCCGACGGAATGATAAATGCCTCTGATTTCCCGGGAAGCAATTTATCCTGATACCATCCGGGTTCCCTTTCCCTTGCACTGCCGCAGAACCCAGAAGCTGCGATCAACTGGCGGAAATCGCCGTAAGCTTTCTCTGTGCCTGTAAAACTCATCACCAGATTAGATTTACGGCAAAGCTTCTCCTGAATTTCCTTAAGTTCCCGGATAATCTGCCCCTGATCCGCGTCAAAGTTCTTCAGAAGCTTTCCTAAGAACTGATAATAGTGAATTCCGTTATAGCGTTCCCTTGCCGCTCCTTCCAGCATATAGTGTGCGGCCGCACGTCCGGACGCATAGCTGTTCCCACTGGTAACAAATCCCCTTTCCAGTTCCATCCTGCTCTGCCTGATCCTTTTCAGAATAATCTCCGGATGCTCCAGAATGGTATCATACAGCAGCTCTTCCCCCAGTTTTACCGCTCTCAGAAGATTCTGTTCCAGACAGCTGATATCCATCACAAATTTAAGCCTGACATGCCGGATATCATCTGTATTGGTGTACGCTTCCAGATAAGCCCTTACATTTCCAAGCCACATATTCTTCTCAATCACTAATTCTTCCAGACTATGCCTTCTCGTAGGAAGGTCTCCCAGAAGTTCCGAAAGCAGCTTCGCATAAGGAACTTTCTCCGGCTCCAGATCACTGATATCAAAATAGCAGCTTTGATATGCCACTCCTTTTGAAGGGATCTCTTGTTTCAAATATGTAATACCGGATTCTTCCTCCGCCCTTGTGAGCGGCTCCTCCTTCTTAGGAAGCAGATCATCCGCAGACAGACCCGGCAGGTCTTCTGTCTCTTCTTCTGTCTGCCTCTTCTCTTCGGCCTTTTCAAGAGGTTCCAGGGAAACCTCTGCCTCATGATCATTTTCCAGGAGGATTTCCCTCAGAAGTGATTCAAAGTATCCTTCCTTTACAAGGGTTCTCATTTTCCTATATGTTTCTTCAAATTCTATCATCTCGCAAGGTCCGGTCCCTTGCGCCCATCCGCCGGCAATATCCAGTACATATTCAATTCCCTCCGGCTGGCTCCCGCCTTTTTCCCTCATCCAAAATTCCAGACGGTTGATCGCAGAAACCAATACCTCTTCTCCGATTCCTTCTCTGCAAAGTCTGTCTGCCTGTTCTGTGATAACCGTTTTCAACCGGCCGGCAGTTTCTTTGTCTGTATTCTTTATTTTAACGGCAAGATAGGGCTGTCTGATACCATCCATGATAAAATACTGAATCTCCGGGATTCCCAGGCTCTGAATAAGCCCTTTCTTCATCGGCGCCTCATCTTCCCCCATAATCGCCTGCATAAGGATATAGACTGCATTCATACGTTCCCGGTTGTCAAAATCACCCAGACTATAGGTGCATGACGCAAACACACCCTGATCGCCGAACTTCTCCTTATCATACAGCTTATTTCGGATTCCCTTTACGGGTTTCTGCAGCATAACCGGCTTCGCAGGTTCTGAGCGTTTCATTTTTCCCAGATAAACTTTGTCAATATACTCAAACAGTTGTTCCGTATTCATTTTCCCATATAGAACAATACAGCAGTTGGAAGCATTATAAAATGTCCTGTAATATTCCAGAAATTCCTCATAAGATAGCGCGGGAATCGTATCCGGAAATCCTCCTGAAACAAAACGATAAGCCGTTTCCGGAAACATTGCCTTAGACATTTCATCCTCTAATATACTGTCCAGGGACGAGAAAACTCCCTTCATCTCATTATAGACAACGCCGTTAATCTCCGGAGCTTTTCCGTCTTCACACTGAAAATGCCAGCCCTCCTGTTCGAAGATCTCTTTATCCGTAAGAACATTCGGACAAAATACCGCGTTTAGGTAAACGTCCGTCAGATTCATAAAATCCTTCTCATTCTCTGTACAAAAGGGATACACCGTATGATCCGGATATGTAATTGCATTGACAAATTCTGCCATGGAATGTTTCATCAGATTGACGAACATCGTTTTATCCGGATATCTGCGGGAACCGTTCAGCACAGAATGCTCCAGAATATGGAAAACTCCCGTGCTGTCCTTTGGTATGGTCCGAAATCCAACCAGAAAGCTCTTTTTAACGTCCTGATTGTCTATGACGACGACCTGCGCTCCGGTTAACAGGTGCTCCATCTGAATAATATCTCCTTCGACCTCCCGCACATACTTCTTTTCTTTAACTTCAAATCCATAGATTTTTTCCCCGATTTCCATATCCGTTCCCTCTTAATACATGAATTCTGTAATCTTCTCTTTTATTTCCTCAACTTCCATCACGCCTACATTCTCAAACTTCTTTTCACCGTCTTTGTAGAATTGAACGGTTGGAACCGCAAAAATACGATTCTCTTTGCCAAGCTTCGGATAATCTGTGGTGTTCACTTTCACGATATTGATAAACGGAAGCTCCGCGTCTAGCTCTTCCAAAATACGGGAAAAGGCTTTACACGGTACGCATGTTGCGGAAAAGAAATCCACGATCACGAACCCTTCCTTAATCTGCTCCTTAAAACTCTCATCATCCGCATATTGAATTGCCATCTACTTTTCCTCCTTAAAAAAATTTTCTGTCACGTATTCTTTTACCTTATTGTAATAATAATTTACATAAAACATAATTCCTGAATATTCATAAGTATTGATTTTTTCTGCATTTTCTTTCGTTTCATGCCAGAATTTCACGTACTCTTCCATATCGTCCCGGTACTGCTCCATCGTATATCCGACGCCGTCTTTTTCTGCGTATTCCCGCCCTAGAAGATAGCCGCAGAGCCTGTCCCATGAATCGTTCTGCACGCTTGCGAATAATTCATGATAGCTTGAGAACGGCATCTTCCCTTCAAATTCCTCTGGCGTCATGGTTTCCAGATTCAATCCCTGTTCTCTGGAGATTTCCTTCAATCTCTTAATTTCATGATCTGTCATTTCTTTCCAGTCAGCCTTCTTAAGATCGAACGTACTGGCCTCAAATACTTTGTCCATCACATATTGAACGGCTTCGTATCCCTCGTTTTCCGCAATCTTTTTTTTCTGTTCCCGGATCAGACGAGCCTCATATTGTTCTACATTGCTCACTCCTTCAATTCCAAGAGCTTCTATCATCCCGTCCGTGATCACAGGAATCTTTTTTTGCTGAATGGAACGAACCGTTACGGTCACTCTCTCCCCGTCGACATCCAGCACACCGGCCGTCCCTTTTTTCAGCCCGACGCACATCGCTTCCAGCTTCTTGTGAAAGAACCCCTGTCCTACCATGATTTTCAGGTCCTCTCTGCTAAAAAACGGATTTGCCGATTCCATGTCGCATACAATAAGCGCTCCGTCCGTAACTTCCCCCGCTTCTTCCCATGTGCTGTTCTTGTTCTTTATAAAATCCATTTCTTTCTTGTACGCCTTCTCGTCAAGCTTGAATACTTTCTTGTACATACTGATATCCACCTGATCATACTCGGCAAACGATAAAACTTTTGACTTCATCTTTCTCCTCCTAAAGCGTAAGCTTCGCATATTTACTTTTTAAAAGCTGGAGCACTTCCGTATATTTCTCGCGGCTCACCATGACTTCCCCCGCATATCCGTCGAAAATCAGAGCAAAATTTTTCGCTTCGTTATCCGCCCGGACATAAGATACTTTGGAAAGATTCACGATAAAAGACTGGTAGCACCGGTAAAAATTATAACCTTCCAGAATCTGTTCCAATTCGTTCATAGAATATCCGGAAAGGAGCATTTCCTTTCCGTCCACCATCACCATCTTGTTCTTTCGGTCCGTCCGTTCGATAAAGAGAACCTTATCAATATCCACAAGCTGATATCCGTTTCTCGTCTTGATCATCATAGAACGGTTCACGGATAACCGTTTGTATTGGAGCAGCTCAAACAAATACTGCAGCCGCTTAACCACCCGCTGAAGCACACGGTTATCAAACGGAAGCCGAAAGTATTCATCGCAGCAGCAGTCAAATACCAGCCCCGCCTCTAACTTTTCTTCCGAATACAGCGCCACCAGGATGTCCGGCTTTATCTGGGACAGATTGTATGCCAGAAAAGAGCCGTCCCCGCTGTATCTTGGATTCCCTGTTTTGATATTGATAAATACCGCGTCCACCTCGTTCAGGCAGATATATTTATTGGCTTCATTTATTCCGTCAAAGGTATGCACAATGTCAAATACATTATAAAACGCCAGTAATTCTTTCAGCTCTGTACACAATGTTTCATCATTTTCTACCAGAACAAGCTTCATTTTCATCAATCAATTCTCCTGACCAAATTCTCCAAACGCTTTTTCTAACGCCTGCACATCGCCTTCATAATAGGTTAATAAAAGTGCAAAAGGCCCGTTTTTCTTCGGCATAATAATCGTACCGGCTCCATATAAATCGATCTCGCCTTTTGTCCTGAGACTCTCATATGCCTGATACTCGTCAGATTCCGGAGCCAGATTCTCCAGATCCCACCAGTATATTTCGGCTCCGTCATACTTTAGAGCAAGTGTACACAGACCTTCCGCACTGAGCGTCACTTTACTGTCTGCATGGATCAGCCCCTTCTCCTCCAGAAATGAGACGAGTTCATCCACCGTCTTATTCCAGACAGGCGCTTCCCTGTCTTCTTCAGGCACGACCGCTTCTTCCTCCTCCTTTGGAGGCGTAAAGTCTTCGGACGACGCCACATATCCCACCATCCCACAAAACAGTAACACGAAAAGCAGGGAAGACACAATCGTAAATTTCTTCATAATCATTCCTTCTTTCTTTTAAGATGCCTCAGTGGACTGCAGATATTCCTGATAAGTCCTGCTTACGGCAAATACTTCTTCATGGGTTCCGCAGGCTTCAAGACGTCCGTGATGCATAACGACCAGATAGTCTGCTTCTGCAATCTCACGCATATCATGGGCGATGAAAACAATAGTATTGCCTTCCATCTTCTTCCTGATACCATGATAGATCTTCATATATGTGTCATGGTCCAGACTCGCCCCCGCCTCATCGAGTATCAGATAATCCGGCTTCGCAATCAATGCCCTGGCAATGGCTATCCTCTGTTTCTGACCGCTTGACAAACGATTCCCCGCCTCTCCAAGAGTCGTATCATATCCGTTGGGAAGCGCATCTATAAAAGAATCCGCCCTGGCTTCTCCTGCCGCTTTTTTCATCTCTTTCTCCGGTGTCTCTCCTTCTGTGCCATACAGAATATTATCCCGGATCGTACCTGACATCAGCGGATTGTTCTGAAGTACATAGCCAAATTTTTTATGACATTCCCGGGGACTCGTTTCGCTTATCCTGTTTCCTCCAACCCATATTTCTCCCGAATCAGGCTGGTAGAATCCCTGTATCAGTTTCATGACCGTAGATTTTCCGGAACCGTTATCACCGATCACCGCCGTCGTCTTTCCTCCCGGAATGCAAACGGAAAAGTCATGAAGGATTTCTTTTTCACTCCCATATCCAAAGTTCACGTTTTTGAACACAATATCTCTGTTCTCGGATTCTGTCCAGGAATTGCCTTTTTCCGTATGCTCCTCTTCCATATCAAGAATATCCCCGACATGGACAAGCGCGCCTTTCGAGCCCATCACGTTCTGCCACACCGTCAAAAGCTCCGCCATATAGAGATTCACCTGCGTCATATAGGTGCTGAACATATTAATCCCTGTCGCTTCCATTTTCCCGGCGTTAATCAATCTGGAACCGCCCACTGCCATTACGACAGTCGTAAGAAGGGAGTAGAGGGAATTGGTCAGAACCTGAATCTGCTCCATGAAAGCATAGTATATATCTGCCTTATACCGTGAATCGATTGCCGCATATCCGCTTTCCAGCTCTTTCTCTTCCATTACCTGCGCTTTTACATATTTCCCAGCCGACAGGTGTTCGGAGAAAAAGGTGGTCATTTCATTCAACGCCGCATAGCGCTTTTTCATTATGGTAAACTGCAGCTTGCCGACGATGATAAACATTGCTACCGCAACCGGTATGCAGAGCAAAAGGTATGCTGCGAGAGGCGAATTGTATTGATACAAGATCATACAGGCGCGGACAAATCCGAACAGCGACGCAGCTCCTGAGAATATTCCACTGATCACCAGAGTCGCCTGAGTTACGTCGTTCGTAACGGCCGACACCAGCGAAGACGGCTGTTCCTTTCCGAACTGATCCATCGGAAGATGCAGGATCTTCCTCCACATCGAAAACCTTACCCGCAGGATCACTTTTTGATTGGCATACTCTTCCAAAAGCGGTCTCAAAAATCCCAGCAATGCATTAAAGAGCGTAAAAAAGACATAGCCTAAAATAACAGAATTATATAGTTCCCCCTTGTTCACACGGACCAGATACTCCGATACTCTCATTCCGACCTCGGCATAAACCACGCCGCTTCCGAATGCGATCAGGTAGAGCCACCAGGGAATTGAAAGCCTTCTGTAAAAGCTCAGAAAAAACGATATTACATGTTTGTTGTTTTTCATCTGCCCTGTCCCTCACTTCCTATTAATTCTCGGTAATATGTATTCTCGGCATATACTTCCGCCGGTTCTCCCTGACAGATAATCTTTCCGTTATGCATTACTATGATATAATCTGCTTTCTGTACGGTCTGTCTGTCGTGGGCAACCATAAGCACGGTTTTACCTTCCATATGCCGTTTCACACTCTTCCATACCTGATCTTTTCCCCGGATGTCCATAGCCACGGTCGCCTCATCCATAAACAGATAATCCGATTGTTTTAGAAGCGCCCTCGCAAAAGCAATCCGTTGTTTCTGTCCGCCGGAAAGCTTCTCTCCCTGTTCGCCTACATCCGCCAGGAATCCCTCCGGCTGTTCCCTGATAAAATCCATAATTTCCGCGTCCGTACATGCTTTTTCCAGTTCTTCATCCGTGACTTCTCTCTTAATTCCGAACAGGATATTGTCACGGATCGTTCCTGCAAACAATGTACTTTCCTGCGTTACGTATGAGATCTCGCTTCGGAAGCTCTTGAGCGAATACCGCGCGGTATCTTCGCCCCCAAATAAAATCTTACCTCCCGAAACCGGATACATACGCTCCACCAAATTCAGAAGCGTCGTCTTTCCGCTCCCTGACGGTCCGATAAGCGCCGTCACACGTCCTGCCGGAATCTTCAGATTGAGTTTGTCAAACAGGAGTTTATCCTCATAAGAGAAATCAACCTCTCTTAATTCAATATCGCCGCAAAGATGCTCTACATACTCGCCGTTCTCTATATCTTCTTCCATTTCTTCCATAATCTGGGCTACTCTTCTGGTCGCTCCCTGGGAGCCCTTGAAGGTTGTCCAATATACACAGTACGCGCTGAGCTGATTAACGATGTTCACCGTGAATCCATAATAGGCGATCCATTGGGTAAGGGTTAACGCGCCGGATGAATAAAAGCTTCGGCCTACCATCACGATCACAATAAACTGCATAGCGCCCACCAATGCATACATCGGAGTTGCGAATCCCAGCCACGCATTCAGAATCGAACTCTTATAGAATCCTTTCATCTTCTCCTGCCCTGTCTGAAGCTCCTTTTCTTCTTTTCCGTAAGATTTGATGAGAAGAAGATTGTTGGTTTTTTCTGCAATCGTCTGTGTTAGCTCTGCATTTTTTTGATTTACCAGATCCAACACTCCGAACTTCATCTTCCCCATGACAAATGCAATGACTAAATTCAGCGGAAGAACCGCGATCAGAGCAATCATCAGCTTCTGGTCGTAGGATCCGATTTTTCCAAGCGTAATGACCAGCGCGTATGCGGAAGTGAGAATAGCAACAAATACTTGCATGATAAGCTGACTGATCGCCGTGATATCCGTTGTAATACGGGAAATCATTTCTTTGGGCTTATTTTTTTCGTAATATCGAAGCGGCAGCCTGACGGTCTTACTCCAGATCATTTTCCTGATATTACGGTCAATTCGCGCAACACACAAGTTACTCATAATCTTACTGACCGAACCGATCAGCTGGGATAGTAATGTAAAAGCCAAAAACGGAAGAACCACGGTGCCAAAATTCACATTTCCGGCAAATAGTTCGGCCGTGTATTCCGTTACGCTGATTCCTACGTTGGTAAGAAGAGCTGTAATGGCAATATATGCAAGAATCCACAGATAAGGAAGTCTTGCCTTCTGCAGCATGCGGAAGAAGCTTCCCATGCTGCCCCTGTCTTTTCCAAAAACCCGTTCCATATTGTTTCCTGCCTTTTCTTAATTTCAGAGCATCTGCTTTTGTACTTTCACAGTTATATTGGAGCTGCTATTCGTTTTCCAGCGTTTCAAACGCTTTGGCCGCGTCCTGTTTCTTTTCATAGTCCTCTGAAAATGCAATCGCATAAGCTCCATTTGCCGCTTCCGTCTCAAGAACCGCGGCGCCTCCGGCAAGGACTATCGTTCCCTGGTTAGCAGCCATAGACTCATAGTTTCCATATAAATCCGTCTTGTTTTCCTGATCCCACCAGAACAGCCAGAGTCCATCATAATCATATGCTTTATCCGCCACTTTCGTCTCAGTAAACTCTCCATTTGTATTGTCTGTGAGATATCCTGTTGTTTCATTGATATCAACCGGTTCGCAGTCCTCCAAAATGAATCCTTCCTGCTCAAAATAATCCACCATATCTTCGTATGGAGAAGTGGAAGCATTCACTTCAATTTTTTCTTCTTTCGGCGTACATCCCGCCGTCATTCCACATACGGTTGCTGTTGCAATGATAACTGCCGCAGTCTTCTTCATCTTTTTTGTTCCCATCTCATCAATCTCCTTTTATAATAATTTTACAATTAGATTACTTTATTTTTACAACAAAATCAGCAGTTTAACAAGAAGGTTATCCTATTCTGTCCCCGATTTCGTTCATAGTGTCTTTTATCTCTCATCCCACTGCCCCAATTGTTGGGAAATGAAACACCTTTCAACCTCGCGAAGCATCACTTCTTTTCTATAACGTAATTCCAGCATTTCATCTCTGTAATGGCATTTACCATATGATATTAAGTTATAAGGACAAAGGGGTCTGGAAAAATTGTTTGGAGTATATTCTTAGAGCTAAGATGAGAAACCGAATAAAACCAAGATACGTCAGTCAGCATTTTAGGATCGTCCTGACAAAGAATAATCCAAAGCTGATACGCTTCCACGAACTCGGGCATTATTCAATGAAGAAAATGAATCAGAAAGCAAATGAACTTTTCTCTGAACTATGCAGCACGAAATATCACATAGAATAGAAAAACCGACGTAAATACGTCGGTTTAAATATGCCGCAGACCGGAATCGAACCGGTACGGGAGATTAGTCCCGCAGGATTTTAAGTCCGTAGAGGTCAATTAACCTCGTTAGTACAAATAGAACCTCATTGGAACTTAGAGCCCTTAGAAAATGCAGGAAATTCAAGGTTTTTTACAGCGAAAAGCTGGTAATCCTTTTAAATACAAGATAAATTGAGAATTTGGTTTTGGCAAGGCAAAAATCATATTGGAGGGATGTTGGAGGGATGTAGAAGGGATCCAGCCCGGATTTCATCTTCTCTCTCATGTAAAATATAATGTAACTGCCATAACTACTATTAGCAAAGACGGACGGTTTTTAGCCATCCGTCTTTTTCGATTCAAAAGAAAGGAACTATTATGGAAAATCAAACCTATCAATTAGAGCTGAAACAAATCGTAGAATTTCCACGCTGCAGAATTTACAGAGATTTCATACGGTCACTCATCACTAACAAGGGCATCCGGACAAACGGAGGCTCTTTTCTTTTTTATTACATAATCCTTTGCTCTTATGCAAATTACAGGTCATCCTATCGCCGTACAGAAACCATGACTTATCTTGTAGGACCTGGAGAATGGATCTGCACTCTGGCTGATCTGCGCACATGGTTCCGATGCCGGTTTCAGCATCAGACAGTTTCAATCTTGGACTATCTGCAGAAACAGAACTACATCACTTACGCTCTTCTGGAGAATAAAAAGGTCGTAAAGTTTAAGATAACAGACTGGCCCAAAGACAATACTGTACTGGAATACAATTTCCCTTGCAAGAAAGATGAAGGCTTTTTCTTTTTCCCGATCGCCAAAGTTCATGAACTTATCAGCATGGGCAAATGCTCGGAGATGGACATGCTTCTGGATATGTGGATCCATGCCATCTATAACGATCCATCTGTACAAGGCTCCTACTCCGGCCCTGTTGTATATTACCGTAACCACACCGGCAATCCGGTTACCAGTTTTCAGACATTAGGTGACCGCTGGAACCATTCAAAGACAACCGTATCACGTACCTTAAAGAAGTTTGAAGAAATGAATTTCATCACATTGGTTTCGTTTACCGGAAAATATGGCAGCATGATCTATCTGAACAATTATCTGTCAGTTATGTTCGATATCAGCGATGTGATGATTGACAAGGAGGAGATCGCTATGACCATGCAGCTGCCAATCCACATACCCGAAAATAAGGAAGAACTCTGCGTTTCAGAAGTTGTGAAAGAGGAACAAGTCAGAGTTCCAGAAAATGATTCGTGCGTTCCGAAATCACACATGCAGTTTATCATCCAAAAAGTCGCGGAAATGCTGAAATCACAAGGGATTCCGTGCTGCGAGTGTCCCAAAACCCGCTATATATTATCTCCTTTATCCTCTGACTGCAGGAATATAGTAAATATATATACTCTAAGTATTATCTGCCCTTACGGAAATGCTGCCTACCGGTTTGAACTGACCGTTAAGCCTGAAGAGAAGGACTATCTGGAGAGGAATCCCATCCTAAAAGATCATGCAGATATTGTGGAAAAAATTCTGAAAGGGGCTGAATAGAATGATGGATACAAGCAGGAAGGATGCAGGAAGGAATGGTGCAAAGTTGGAGGATACAAGAAGAGATGGTGGAAAATCAAAGGATATTAGGACGAGCCAAGTGAAATCAATACATATGGATATAAATGGTGCGGGAGGAATGGATGCAAAGATAGAGAAAAGCCTGAAGGGGAATCATGCAAAGATAAAGAGTGACTTGAATAAGCAGGGATATCTAAAGCCAGAAGAGGATCCACGCTTTCACGACACCTATAAATTTCTTCGTAGATACCGAGATGCAACCTATAGCCTGAAGGTGGTAGTTCACCAAATGGAGAAGCAATTCCGAATGAGATATGGGACAAGTGTGGATGAATTCCTTGATTCCATCTATACTGCAGGGGCCGAACTGTCTGGAGATGATATCGAAGAGCGGGCAAAGAGCATCGAACGGAGTAACCGGATGCTGAAAATGCTGGATTCTTCTGTAGATTTGCTTAGAACCAACCACAAACACGGAGAACAGTATTTCTGGATTCTCTACTATACCTTCCTGTCTCCCCAGGAGCCGAAAGGTACGAACGAAATCATAGAGAAGCTGAGACCTCATATTTCCAACATCTCCTATCGTACCTACTACCGTAAGCGTCATGCTGCCATTGAAGCATTAAGTACGATTCTGTGGGGATTTACAGCGAAAGAGACTATTGAGATACTAAATGAATTTTTCCCCGAAGATTAAAGTAATCGACATTTCATAGATAGATACTCATAATAAATATAAAAAACTAAGGAGTATCCATTTATGAACAGATTAGAGACTTTAATTGCAAGCTACATGAAAAACTGTGAATCCATCAAAAAATTAGATAAGAAAACCCTGAAGGCTTATCGCATTGATTTGGCGCAATTCCAGACATTTATGCTGGTATACCCTGATTTTGATGATAAGAATGCTATAAATGATTACATTTCCTCACTCCATGACCAGTATAAGCCACGGACAACAAAAAGAAAGATTGCTGCTTTAAAAGCCTTCTTCCATTACTTAGTTTATGAAGAGCTGATTACCACAAATCCCTTTGACAAAATAAATGTGAAGTTTCGGGAACCACAGATATTGCCCCGCACAATACCGGAAGCCACAATTGCCACATTTATCTCTACGATATATAAACAAAAATCACTTGCAGCTACAACGTACCAATATAATGCGCTTCTTCGTGACATCACTATCATTGAGCTGCTCTTTTCAACCGGTGTCAGGATTTCAGAGTTGTGCGCCTTAAGAATACAACAAGTGGATCTGGTATCCTACAAAATAATCATTTATGGTAAAGGCTCAAAAGAACGCCTGATCCAGATCGGCAATGATGACGTAAAAAAGGTAATAGCCGAATACTATGCTGCATTTCAAACTGATATTGCCGCCACCGGATGGTTCTTTATCAATCGGCTCCATCAGCGGTATTCAGAGCAGTCTGTGCGGGCCATGATCGTAAAATACTTAAAATTGGCTATGATTGACATGCATATCACTCCACATATGTTCCGTCATTCATTTGCCACTTTACTGCTAGAAGCTGACGTTGACATCCGTTATATACAAAAAATGCTTGGTCACAGTTCGATCAAAACTACTGAAATATATACGAGCGTATCCCTAGCAAAGCAAAATAATATTCTGACGACCAAACATCCTCGGAACTTTATGCATTTAAATGAATGTTAAAAGCAGTTTACTTTTTAGCTTTTCTATTACTGATATGACCTACTCCGCCGACAAGCCTATCCTTGCTTCTATTTCTAGAGTATGATAAGTGCGCCTAAATTGCGTTGATTTGCCGTGTTTTTGCTCATATATGTGCAAAAACACGGCAAGTTGAAGCCGTCAATCGTAGTAAGAATTGGGCAATCTTACTACAATTGCTTTCCCAACTTAATTACATTATTTTAATTTGTAAATTTCTGATTGCCCATCAAATTTTATTTTTTTTGATTTACATATATCTTCAATAATATCCACATACCATTTTGGAGCTACTGGATGCACCATGACACCTTCTAAAAATTCAGATATATCTCCTGCATCCTCTATTCGAACATGGTTATCACCAATCCTATCCCAATCTGCTCTTTGGGCACAAATTCTCTCAGTTAAATAATCAATGATTTCCTCATCAGTTTTACCTTTTACCTGCTCCTCAATTTTAAATTTCACGCCAGAACTGGATAGCTCCTCTGCACTATATAAGCTGTTATCCGCAATTAACAAGCGATATTCTCCTTCATGTCTAAACGCAGGTCTTTTGTGGAAATAAGTTTCATGTGCTAACAAACTATTTTTCATCTGGATTATTTGTTGCTCCAAAATAGATTTTTTATTTAAATCATAATTGACTTTTTCGAGGTAAACACTAAACTGTTCTTCCTCTGGAAAAACTTTTTTAGTATGAGACAACAATTTATCGTCTTTTGTTCTTATTCTGATTGCTCTATTTCCATATGAATAGCATCTCCACATAGCATCTGTTTCTGGATGTTTTGACCAGCATTGAGCATATATAAACCATTTACTGTGCCACATACGGAAATAATTGTCCGGAATTGCATAGTAATTCCTTGGACACAAATTATAATACATTTCACTCACTATTTGTCGAACATCTTCAGGGGTTTCCATATAGGAAAACAAATACCCTTCATATTTGTCTTCCCAAGAAGACGGACGTACAAATCTATCTTTATTGTTTATGGTGAGATTTATAAAATCTTCAAAACCAATATATCTAAAAAGTTTCTTGCTCACTAAATACCTCCTGATACTTCTCCATTATTTTTTGGTCTGCATAAACTCTTGAATACCATAATAGCACAAATCCTTTCATATTTCCATACAAAGAAAAACGCCCCGCCGAAGCAGAGCACCTTACCATCTCCCTATTAAATTTCCGGAACATTTTCTATGACACTAGCTTTTCACACTTCACCTTTTCCAGTTCCTTCCTCGCTATTTCTAAATCCTCCATCCGCTTCAGTTCACCTGCAGCATCCCAGTCCGAGGTGCGTGTATGTATTCAGCATCACTCTAATGCCGCTATGCCCCATCAAATATTGGAGCGTCTTTGGGTTCATGCCCGACTTCGCCATGTTACTGCAGTAAGTATGGCGACAGACATGGGATGTAATGTTCGGCATCTGCACCCGGTATATCTCATTGTACCGCTTAACTATATGGCTGAAACGGTGTTCCCAATGCATCGCCACCAGTGGATTGCAGTCCTTATCTCCAAAAAGGGATCCGTTGTACCCGTCAATCACCTTTTCATATCTCGGCGGCTCTCTGTCCTCAATGATGCCCCGAAAGCATTCGACAACATCCTCCGTCATGGGTAGTTTCCTCGTTCCTGCATTTTTCGTGGATTCAATCACCAGCTTCATATTCACAGTCGCTGAAGCTGGTGGATAATGTTGAGAATTTTATATTCCAGATCAATATCCCACAAAGTCAGCCCGCAGAACTCCGAAATTCGCAGCCCCTATGGAAAGGAATACAGTCACCACCACCGTTGTCAGTTCAAAGCCAAATAGGTTCTTATAGCACATCGTCATCCACCGCCATCTGGAACGCTGGCCACAGGATTCCCCGGACTGTTTTATCCTCCACAAATTCTCCGTTTTTCTACTATAAACCAAGGATAATCAAGTATTATCCATTCTTTGTATTTGGAAGATAATTTTTTGTTATCCGATATATTCATTAAAAAATATTAAAAGTAGTTTTTTGTATTATTGAAATTTTACTATTTAAAACATTTTTAATTAATTTCTATAGACTAAAGTGAATTATATAATATCGCCATAAAAGATATCTGGTAAAAATAACATATGATTTGCTAGTTAACGTATGATACATAATGTGATAGCACCATTTACTTGAAGTATCTTGACATGTTGCATATCTGTTTTATATTTTTTAAACAGCAATATGTATCCTTGCATATTAATATAATTGCATTAGAAATAATTTGAATTTTTCTATGTATATTGTATAAAAAGAGATGTTCATTGAAAACTAAACAACAATAATGCTGTGCTATGCATAAACGTAAGTCATAATCTTAATGGGATAGTAGTGATTCATTAAAGCCATTTAATCGTACAAGAATAGCTTTTGTAACAATAATGTGAGATATTTTCTGATAATAAATTATCATTATACACTTTGCACAGCACTTTTAGCATGTTTGTAGTTCGGTTATGTTGGAAATATAATACTAATAAAATTTTTCGTAAGCGAGAGACAGCCATGAACTATAAGATTAATTGGAAGAATATAAAAAAAGGATATAAAGGCTTTGAAGATTTGGCAGTAAAATATGTTCAAATGGAATATAATTCTAATTTTGAACATACCAAAGATACTCGTGATGGAAACAAGGACGCTGTATTGAAGCAAGAAATCTATACAATTATTCTTGGATATCAACCATCTGAAAATGTTGCAGAAGAATGGTGGATGGAAGCAAAGTATAGTGAATCTAAAAATATATTACCCCGTTACCGTCTTGATGCCACATTAGTTAGTGCAATTTTAAAAGGTAATGTAACACGAATTATTTTTGTAACAAATATGAACATTCAAAGTCAAACAATAAATGATATTCGTCAAGCAATTGTTGGTATCACTATTTGCCATGATGTTAATTTTTGTACTCGCAATATGTTAGAATATTGGTTATATCAAAATCCGGATATATTATGTGATTTTTTTTCTGACTATCACAATGAACCTATTGATTTGGATGATTTGATTCTAGTTGATGGTATTAAATATTACTCGGCAATAGAAACTAATTATACTTTTCGAGAAAATTTACGCGTGCTTGATTTAGAGCAAATGTATCACGCAAATTTTACTATTTTTTCAAAATATCCGCAAACTGTCAATTTACAATCACGCAAAAACTTACTTGGCATCAAAATAGTTAGTTCAAAAAAAATAGCGCTTCAAAAAGGCATAAATACTTTACAATTTAGTTTTATGCTTAAAGAAAACTATGGATATAAAAGCAAAAAGAAAAATGAAGAACACATGTATCTCCCTGAACCGACATTTCTTTGTGGAAATTTACAAATAATCTCTGAATATAATGTAACTATTAATAAACATGTATTGGCCAATTTTGAAATTATATCTCAGAAAAATGCAATGAAAGAAATGTCTGCTTTTTTTGCCACAGCTGTAAATATTAAAGGAACAAGTCTGTTTTATTTATACGGACAATCAGGTGTTGGAAAAAGCTATGTACTAAATAAATTCATCTGTTCGGGGAAAAAATATTCATGTCCGTGTTTTTATTGTGAGATGTCGGGTAACTATCAACAAGATTTAAAAAATCTTGTTGATTGCATAAATTATATATATTTTCCTTTTTTAGCTTCCGATGACATTACAGTTGAATACCTAAAACAAATGGAGAAAAAAAATTATTTTCCGCCAATTTATCAGGAAATAATTGCTTTTCGTGATGATGAAATTCAATTGAGCAAATTATTTGTTAAATATATTTCGGAAAACATATCATTATTTCCTAAAATATTATTTATAAATCAGCGCCAAATCATAATTGACAATATACATAAAATAGCTAATACAATAATAAATGTTTTATATAAAATAGTAATAGAACAATCTATAATCAATGCATGTTTTCGAACTGTTTTTTCAGGACAATGGATACAGTTCACCAGTATATATGCAAAATTGCGCAACACAATAAATGTTAAGGAAAAGGAGTTGCGCATTACAGCTGATGATTGCCTGAAGCTGTTACCTAATCGTAATTTTGATGATAAAATCAAAATTTTTTTAGCATCTAATCAGTTGTTTTCAAATATAATAGAGCTCCTGATATTTTCACTGTATTTAAAAGACAATAGTAAAGATTTGCACACTTTTGAAGATTTTCAAATCTTATATCATCTTTTTTTTCTTGAAAATATAATGGGAATATACCTTAAGCGTATATTTGATAATGTAATATTAAATGATGAGAAAACGGCACAGCTATGTAATCAAGTGTACTGGAACATATACGGAATGCCACGAACAGATACGGAAGAAGAACATAAGCTTTTATGTTATCATGTTGTAAAATTGGATTCGACGGCGCAGAGAATTATTCCATATCATGATTTATACACAAAATGCTACAGGAAAAACTATGTGTGTACTCAATTATCGAATATTCCATTTGTGCAACTGCTTGATTCCGGTCAATATACAGATATTGAAGCTATTGCTAGTAAACTGCACAAAGAATATTTGAAGAAAAATTATGTATTAGTCTATTATACATTAGAACCATTATTTAAAGATGGTTCTTCTTCATACAGAAATCTGATGGATGACACAATATATTTCACTTTATTTCAGGATTTTGCGCATTCCTGCACTTTTTGTAGTATAGACTTTTCTGGCGGAAAATTATTTAAGCAAATATATAATGAAACAAAGTTTATTTATAATCCGTCAACACAGATAAGACTAATCCATAATGCTGCATTATGGGAACTAACAAATAGTACGTTTGAATCTTTAAAATATGAACAGGCTTTAGATTTATGCCGGGAACTATTGATAGATACAAAAAAATTAGTCGCATATAAAATTTTAAATGTTCAAACAGAAGAAGACAGCATTCTTTATCATAATGTAAATGTTATAAAAAGTATGATAAAATCTGAGATGCTGGAAGAAGATAGAAAAACTTTTTTTCAGCTATCAGAACAAAAAATGATAGACCATAAACAAGAAGACCGCTTATGGTCTTTTCGTGTACGTTATAGTCTTACATTAATGCAACGTAATCCACGGGAGACTCTTGAATTATTAGAAAAATGCCATAATCATTACAAAACATTAAACAATGAAACTGAAAAATATCATTTATGGTCATGCTTTTATATTTCGTATATAAAAATGATCATAAATAATGATGAGGCATTAGGTTATAAAGAAGAAACACAAGCACTATCTATATTAGAAAAACTGAAAAATTTATTTTTTAATGACTATCGGAAAATGCTATATGGTATAGTTTTATATCTATATTATCGTAATCGTAAAGATGAGGCAGATCTTTATTTTTTAAAGGATTGTTATGTTTTGCGAGATAAACGCCCCAGACTAAAAGCGTTTGAACATCTTATTCTTGCACTTAGACACATTATTGAAAGCGAAAATCTTCTTGCACTTAATGAACTTAAAGATGCGTATACCATATTTAAGCATATTCCTTCCTATAGTAAAATAATAAAACATAACATCGACTTAATTGAAAAAGATAGTCAAATAATATTTAATCAAATAGAATACTATTTTGGTGGCGGTATGAAAAATGATACTTATTATTTGGATATTCGTGGGTGCTGGTGATTAATATAATGTGGTATCTTCCATATTGGGTATCAGGTGTCGCCTTAATTGTTCTGCTGTGAGGAAACTTATATATTCTTTTTTATCAATTATTTCCTCTAAAACAGAGAAAGTTTGGATCATATATTTTTTTCGAAGAGTGTCATCTGGAATGAACTGAAATATTTCCCGTATGATAACACCATAAAAGTGTGTAATCAAATTATAGTAATTCTTTATGTATGTATTATAAAGATTGTTTTTTGTCAGATATTGTTTTATACTAATGCCAAGATTTCTAAAATCCTCAATATGTTTTTGGTCAAAAGATTGTATAATGGATCCTGTTCGACGATAATGGTGGTATAAAATGTCAGGCACACAAATTATTTTTTTACAATTTAAAATGGTTTCTACTGAAAAAATTGTATCTTGAAAATATACATTTTCCTGAAATTGAAAATGATATGCTTCAAGAAATTTTCGTCGGTATATTTTGTTATTACAGGGTGGTATAATTTGAATTTCAGCCTGGTAATTATAAGTCATCAACTGAAATGCCATTGTACCACTTAATTCATAGAATTTATTATAACGACATTTATAAACAGCTATTTTAGATGGATTATCATATTCTCGAATTTGCCCGCATGTAGCTATATCAGCATTTGTTTCATCTAACATTTCGGAGACTTTTTTGCAGTAATCTAAGTCAAACCAATCATCACTGTCACAAAAAGCTATGTATTTTCCGCTGGCAATTTGCATCCCTCTATTTCTGGCCCCACCTGGTCCAGTATGATAATCTAATCTTACATATTTAACTCGAGCATCTTTTAAGTATTGAGAAATAAATGTTTGAATATTATCTTCTGAAAAGTCATCTACTATAATTATTTCAATATTGGAAAGCGTTTGCATCACAAGAAAATCCAAACATTTATAAAAGTAATCTCCAAATTTATGTATTGGTACAATAATACTTATAATTGGTTTCATTTTATCTCCTCTTTCATAAAGGTTGCATAATACAGTTATTTTCAATTATCCATTTCATAATTATGAAATTATCTTCCAAATACAAAGAATGGATAATACTTGATTATCCTCTGTTCGTACTTCCCCCTTATTTTACACTAATCATACATTTTTTTCCATAATTTGGCAAATTTTCTACATCATATCCGTAGATTTTCACATCACATTATAAAAAATATTTTAAATTTTCTCAAATGCCGTCAGTTTTTGACAACTCAATTGTCTTTATATATAGAACGATGCAAAAAAGGATGTGTAAACATGGACTGGTTACAGGAACTAACACAAAAGGAATCTTTATGCTATTCTCTGACTGCCTTCTTAGACCAACATGGATTTTCCGGGTTAGAAAAGGCTCTGCAGCTTTATTCAAATACACAGGCAGAATATATCTGCAAAACAAAAGCGGCCGTTACCAGAATTAAAATTGATGATATTTACTATCTGGAAATACAAACACATACCATCACAATACATACAGAGCATGGAATATATCAAAAATATGGCTCTCTGACAGATGAACTGAATTTCCTGGCACCATATGGATTTATTAGATGCAGACAAAACTGCCTTGTCTCTTTGGAGAAGATCCACAGCATTTGCGATGATACTATTACTTTGACCAACCACCTACAGCTTCACATGAGCCAACGCTATGCGCCAAAGGTTCTGTCGGTCTTTGCACGAAGCCGTGTTTCAAGATAAAATGCATACTTTTTTATTGTTTTGACGTAAAATGTCCCTTATTTTTATAAAATATTTAGAATTGGCACAGAATTGACATTCATTGGCACGGTTCTGCGATTGAACCGTATATCTGCGCGTGTTATAATGGTATTGCTTAAAGTTTTCTCTTTTCACAGCACCTTTACAGGGTGCTGTTTTTTACTTTAGCGCACGGAAGGAACTGTTAATATCAGATTCCATATTTCCGTAATTGTAACCCATAAACTGATCATTGACAGCAGGACAATACATAGCCTATACGTATACCATACATACCATGATTAAAAATCAGTGCGACATGAGTATAGCACGCATACTGTACATACGTCATATGTATGTGACACGCACATAATACGTACAGTCTATGCAGAGACCTGTTAATCCATGTAACAAGGAGAACGTCATGAAATCAAGAAACCAAATTTACAGAGGGGAAGGTGAGCGTTTTCTAAAACTCATTACTACCTACCATGCGCTGCAGTACGAACAGGTACTGCAGTTTTTTATTCGTAACAGGACTTCCATGAAAGCCCTGATTACGAGCCTGATCAAGCAGGGGCGTATCTACTATGACCAGGACAAGGACCTCCTATGCGATAGTCTGGAAGCTTCTAATTCCCCGGATTACGGCATGATTGCCGCTGTCTGGGTTCTTCTGGACTTCAAAGAGGCAGTTGTCTACCACACCAGCGGAGAATTTCCAGTTAAGCTTCATTTTTTCTCACGGGATGAAGCATATGAGGTAATCTACGTAAATCCGGGACAGGAAGTGCTGATCAACCACGTAGTGGCAAGCCTTCCTGCCAAGGATACAAACCGTCTGGTTATACTGGAATCTGAACAGCAGGCCGCACAAGTCAACATTGACGGGATAACGGCATTTTGTTTGGTAAGCCCCGAAGGGACTGTCAATTACTACACAAAACAAAAGAAACGAGGATGATTTTATGGACAAAAAAGCAATTTATAAACAAACACAGAAGGTAGAAAGCGAACTTGTGAAACTGCAGAATACTGTTTTTGCTTTGCAGAACATCGACTTTCAAAAGCACAGTGCAAATTATGAGGAATTAAGTACCGAGGCTGCATATAAAGCCGAACGACTAGCCTGCCAGTTGAGAAGACTGGTCTATATCACAGATTTCACTGGTGAATCCGACTATCTAAAACACGCTGCCGAGGCCCAGGGAATCCATATATCCTTGAATAACGGAATATTATCTGTCACATTGCCGGCCCTGTTTCCAAAGAGAAAACTAAGATCCAACACGGCTTTTCTGCATGATCCTCTGAACTATGCTCTGCATGAGTTTGTGAAGGAACAAAGTTTTCCGCTTTACCGGGACTGTATTGTATGCTTCATTCAAGTATATGATAAATCGCTCTCCGAAAAACGAATCCGGGACTATGATAACCTGGAATTCAAACAGATTCTGGATGTTATTTCCACCCATGCCCTGATAGATGACAGCGGGCAGTTCTGTGACATCCACCATATGACAGAAATGGGAGAGGAAGATCATACAGTCATTCATATTATGGAAAAATCTGCTTTTCCAAGATGGCTGGCCGACCATGAAGCTGCCATAAAAAACATATCGGATAATTCCTGATTTTTTTCACTGAAAACCCGATTTGTGTAAAAAAACGGTGTCCCTCTCTTATTTCCTGTTTATTCCGGAGATTTAAGAGAGGAACATCCTACCCAAGTGTAGGCTAACATGCGTATCTAAATGAACTGAGGTGATACTAATTTGCTAAGACCAAATACACAGAAATATCAACTGCTGGAGCTAACCGGAATCAGTGGGGAATTTCCGACCGACCAGCTAAACAGACTATTTTACAGCCCTTCTTATGCTGAGAAGGTAATTACAGAGTTAAAGGCGGATAGGCTGATCCGTACCCACTATAGAGACAAGCTGCGGGGTTACCGTTTGACGAAACGGGCCAAGGAGATGCTGGTCTCCAATCATCCCGCCCGCTTTCAATACTTTTTCACCGGCAGTACTGAGACAAACCATATCCGAAGCGAAGTGTCAAGAAGACTCCGGCTTCACCAGAAGGCGCAGACCTATCTAACGCTTTCTCATGTAAAGATTCCATTCTATTATGATGAGAAACCGCACATTTTTTCCACCACCAGGGAAGCTATTGACCTGCAGTCTCTTCCCTGCTTTTATTCATCCAGGGAAATTAAGGAACTCGGCGAGGTCACTCTAAAGATAAAAAGCTCCCGCAGTCTTGGAATCCTGCTGGCGCCACAATGCGTTTATGCCGTTTATAACACTGGAAGCAGCATTTTAAAGTGGGAACACAAGACAGAAATAAAACTGAACGCGTTCCTGCAGCATTCTCTGCAGGGATTCCCTTACAGCGGACATCCCAAGATCCGCGCAATGATGTTTGGGGATACAATGGAAACGGCTCTCCGACTCCTAACCAGTACTGGCGGATACAAGAGGAGCCTGTTTATGCTGGATGATTCTTTTGATCAGTTTCATTTTCTCCCCAGTAACGAACAGGGTGAAACCTTATTAAGATTGTTGGTAAAGCCAGAAATGATGGCAGCACTGGATCAACTTTTATTGTCCGATCAGGAAGAACTTCAGGGTGATATTCCATTTGAGCATGACGCTGTTGCTTCTAATGGAATGCCGACACTGCTTGCATATGATTTCGATATGCAGAGAATCTGCCGGTTTAATAAAGGGCTGGATGTCTATGGCATGTCCGGGAACCTGATCTGTTTTGATTTCCAGATTCCGGTTTTGGAGAAATTTATGAACAAAAATGTCAGTTTCTCCAGTATTGATCTGGCTAAATTCAGAAAGGAGTTTTTACATGAATTATAAATGGTGGAAGCTTATTTTCGTTCTTCCGATCTTCCTGTGCATTTTATATGCCGGAGGCTATATTGCACAATTTATCGGTAATTACAAGGTCTGGACCAGCGCCGGCAACTTCGCCGGTAACGGTTCCTACCCAAAGGCTCCTTCCCTGCATCCAATCGCATGCCTTCATGCACTGGCTCAGTTCCCATATAACTTATATGGGATTTTTCTTTGCCTTCTTGCGCTCGGGCTCCTGGTCTTTTTGTTGATGCGGATGGGCGTTGACCGGAACGGGGAAGTCTTTGATAAAGAGCGCAACCTGAATTACTCCCTGAAAGGCACCTATGGCACATCCGGATTTATGACACCGGATGAGATGTACAAGGTGCTGGAGCTGACAGACCATGTGAAGAAAACCAAAGGGACAATTCTTGGAAAGCTGAATGAAAAGGCGGTCTGCCTCCCCTACGAAACACGTATGAACCGCAATATTGCCGTCTATGGTGCAAGCGGTTCTATGAAGTCCAGGGCATTTGCCCGTAATATGATTTTCCAGTGTGTCGCACGCGGGAAAAACGGCGGTGTCGGGGAGAGTTTAATTATTACAGATCCAAAGTCAGAATTGTACGAAAGCATGGCCGGTTATCTGGAGAATGAGGGCTACACTGTGCGGTGTTTTAACCTTGTGAATCCGGAGAACTCCGATGCATGGAACTGCCTGATGGAGATTGACGGCCAGGAGACGATGGCGCAGGTTTTTTCGGATGTTATCATCCAAAATACAGGTTCCGCAAAAGGGGATCATTTCTGGAATAGTGCGGAACTAAATCTGTTAAAGGCGCTGGTTCTCTATGTAGAGCAGGGATTCCCTCCGGAGTCCAAGAACATCGGGCAGGTATACAAACTGCTGACGCTCAGCTCCGAAAAGGAACTGAACAGCCTCTTTGACCTGCTTCCGGTCAGCCACCCAGCAAAGGTTCCTTACTGCATCTACAAGCAGGCAAGTGATACGGTGCGGTCCGGGGTAATCATCGGGCTTGGAGCCAGGCTTCAGGTGTTCCAGAATAAGCTGATCCGGCAGATCACTTCCTATGATGAGATAGACCTGACACTGCCAGGAAAACAGAAATGTGCGTACTTTTGCATTACCTCCGACCAGGACAGCACCTTTGATTTCCTGTCATCGCTGTTTATGACCTTTGTATTTATCAAGCTGGTGCGGTTTGCGGATAAACACGGAGTAGACGGACATCTGCCAGTCCCGGTACATATCCTTGCGGATGAACTGGCAAACACTGGGGCTATCTTGGAGCTGAATAAGAAGATTTCTGTCTGCCGTTCCAGGGGGGTAAGCATTTCGTGCATCTTCCAGAACCTGCCCCAGATGCAGAACCGCTATCCCTTCAACCAATGGCAGGAAATCATAGGGAACTGCGATACTCAGTTATTCTTAGGATGCACGGACGAAGTAACGGCTGAATTTATCAGTTCGCGCTCTGGAGACGTGACTGTGGGTGTCAGTTCAGAAGCGAAGCAGCTCAATACCTGGCGGGTATCAGATTATTCTCCGGAATACCGGAAAACCCAGTCCATCGGCAAACGCAAGCTCCTGACACCGGATGAAATCCTGCGGCTCCCTCTGGATACTGCACTTATTATCTTAAGAGGGCAGAAAGTGCTGAAGGTTCAGAAATATGATTACACACTGCACCCGGATGCGAAAAAACTGGTGACCAAAAAGGCGGCAGAACATATCCCGAAATGGCGGGAAGAGGGGAAAACCGAAGAGTATGACTACCTCCCCAAAGCGCCTCCGAAGCCACGCAGACAGAAAAGCGGTGCTGCTTCAGCTCCCCGTAAGCCGCTGGCAGCACCTAACTATGAAACCACAAAACACATTTATCAGGAACCACCATTTCCGGATTCTTCAGACAGGTCGCCAGTTAACCCATGGCCGGATGAACCGGAGATGGTTCCATTAGATAAAAATTCAATCATGTCATAACGAAAAGGAGACCATTTATGCAAAACGAACAGAACACAATCACAAATGTACCTGTATTAACCCTTGATTCCGACGCTGTGCTGGAAACGGCGCAATCAAAGGCAGACCTCATCTGGCACGAGATCCAGAATGCCTACCGTACAAAGAAAATCCTCACCGGGATGTTGGGCGGAATTGAAAAGACGGAAAATGGAAGTTTAATTGCTATTGTTTATTATAAGGATTTCCGCACTATCATTCCGATTACGGAGATGATGATCAATCTGGCACAGGATGAATCTCATGATTACGGGGATATTTCCCTCCGCCAGAACAAAGTCCTTAACAACATGCTTGGCTGCGAGATTGACTTTATTGTGAAAGGACTGGATGCCCAGTCAAGGAGTGTGGTTGCCAGCCGGAAAGAGGCCATGCTGAAGAAACGCCAGATCTTTTATCTGGATCGGGATGCATCCGGAAATCCCAAGATCTATGAAGACCGTATCGTGCAGGCAAGGGTTGTCGCCGTAGCAGAAAAAGTTGTCCGGGCAGAGATCTTCGGTGTGGAGACTTCCATCCTGGCCCGTGACCTATCTTTTGACTGGCTGGGAGATGCCAGAGAGCGTTTCCATGTAGGCGAGCATATCCTGGTGCGTATCCTGTCTGTTACTTCTGAAAATACGGAAAAGATAACAGTCAAGGCAGATGTCAAAAGTGTGGAAGGCAATACCAGCAAGGAGAACATGAAGAAATGCAAGATTCAGGGGAAATATGCCGGAACCGTGGAAGATATCCACAAGGGGACAGTATTTGTCCGGCTCTCCATTGGAGTCAATGCCATCGCCCATTCCTGCTATGACAGCCGGACAGTAGGAAAGAAGGATGAAGTATCCTTTGTCGTGACGCACATTGATGAAGAGCGGAATGTGGCAGTTGGGTTGATTTCCCGGATTATCAGGCAGAATCTATAATTTCAATATTAGATTCTTCGCTAAGACCCTTACCTTATTGCCTGCATATCACTCTAATGTTATACTATGTCCTATAATCATTAAAAGAAGAAAACGGATGCATTTCGTTCCTGCCCTCTAGTAAAGAAGGAGGGTGATGCCCATGAACACAATGGAAATTTTAACATTACTATTGGTGATCTTTGCGGCTTTGACTTATATAGACCGGCATAATAAGAAATAGCATCCTACACCGTCCAAAGTCAAGGATACTATCTCTATTTTACTTATTATTTTGACTGAGGGCATCAGATCTTGCATCTGATTACCTTCTTTTTCTTGATTATACACTGGGGACTTGGATATTTCAAGTCCCCTTTTGCATCATCCCGCCAACGTAGATTACTCAATAAGCCCATATTCCTTATATTTTTCAAGTATCCATTTATAAAGCATACGATTTCCAAAATACTGACGATAAGTTGCAGACTTTTCCTTTCCCGCTGCTTTTAGCTTTTCCATCTGAGCAATTTCATAATCAGACTGCTTTCTGACATCAGAAAGCATTTTCTCAAATGCTTCTAATCGTTCCATAATCTCACCCAACATCTCCTTTTCCTTAGCTATCTTCTTGTCAACAAAACAACTTTGGTATTGGCACATCAAGCTTATCAATTCAAAATACTTTTCTGAATCAGCCGCTCCAGCGACTCCTCAAATCTTGTATCATCTTCTGCCGTCCGCTTCGCGGGACCTTTCAAATGATGCTTTGATTTTGAGCGCCGTACCTTCTTGCTGATATGCCGTTCCATCAGCATACAGTCAATGTTCTCATCCGTATACCATTTCCCACTCTGATGGATCCCATAAGCTCCCTTCCCCAGAATCATTGCAGCAACGCCATAATCCTGCGTTACCACCAGGTCTCCCTTCTGGCATAAACCGACCAGTGCAAAGTCCACTGCATCTGCACCGGCTCCAATCACCTTGATTTCGCTGTACTCGGACTGCAGTACATGGTTTGTATCACACAAAAGGATTACGGGTATTCCATATTTCTCTGCCATATGCTCCACAATCGAAACAACCGGGCAGGCATCTGCATCTACTAATATCTTCATATGAGCATCTTCTCCAGTCATATCCATTTATTCTGCCCCTAGAATTTCTCTTACTAATTCCATATGCGGTCTGGCCGGATTTTTCTGATAAACATTTACATGGTTCAGATCCCCGCAGCGGTCTGTAAATGCAGGAAACAAGAATCCACACTCCGGTTCTCCCGGCTCGTATTCCCCGGAAAGCGGGCAGACCACACAGATCAGATATTCAAACACTTCCTCCGATTCCCCTAACCGCTCTTTATCAGATGCCTTCGCCGGAATATCATACCGGTCATGGAATACCAGGATGGCATATTCGGAATCTGCAGTGTAACGCTCCATGACTACATCGTAAAACGTATCCATCAAAGCATCATTCTTCAATCCACATTCCTTCATGGCCATGAGTAACTGCCACATGCTTCCCGGTTTCTGTGCTTCCGGTGCAAATTCATATTTCTTCAACTCCTTATTCGTATCGGAAAACGGCACCGTCTTTGCCAGTTTCAGATTTTTCGCTCTGTCGGAACCGGAAAGCTTCAGGAAATTGGTATTGAAGCTTCCGTCAAACTCCCCATCCCCGTCTATGTAACACCCGGCCACCCTCGTCATGGATGTCCGGACCGGCGTCATTCGCCTGGTCAGTTCCAGCATATCTTCCCTGTTGATCAAGCCTAAAGCCCTCCTTTATTTCATCAAAGTCTTTATCTGTTTTTCTGCCGCATTCGGATATTGTTCCATCACATGCCTGTAAATACGTTCTCTGGATGTCTCCGGCGTCTCTTTATATGCAGACGTTACCAGATCGTATCCCCACAGCTCTTCCGGAGTCGTATAGACAGAAACTGCCATTCCATATTCCGCGCCTTTTTTATTCCGTTTCTGCCGGAAATCGCGTGTGATAAGATAGGTCTGCATCTGAAGCTCTGTGATGATGCCGCTGTAATTCTTTTCTCCGCCTTTTAAAAATCCTGCCTGTTTTTTCAGTTCATGGCTCATCCATTCTTCCTGCTCCTCAAATTTATCCATAATCTTCTTGCAGCGCATACTTGCAAGACCATCCTCCCACCTTGCATCAAAATCATAACCGTCTCTCCGGTAATTGGCAAAATAAGGGAACCATTCTTTCGAAATGAATCCGGTCTTTTTATGAAAAAACTTCCCATATGCCACTTCACCGCTCCCCGCGATAAGTTCACGCCACTCCCAGGGATCCTGTTCTTTGTTTCCTGTCCACCAGTAAAGATTGGACGTATGCTCTTCAACTGAGAAGCCTTCAATTTCATTTTTAAAGAAAGGCAGAAAGCCAATCTCATTAATCCAGTTTATTAGCTCCCTGAAAGAACGGATACGGTACGGATCGTTCCAATCCATGCCATGCATCGTCCATACTCCATTTTCTACCGCCACAGTTTGTTTCTCCTTTACTTTTTTATATCCAAATATGAAAGAATTTATTTTTTATCAGAAAAAACCGCCGCCTCTTTGATCCATCCCATCAATTCATCATCAATCTCATTAAGATCTGATATCAAAACATGATGCGTCCACCTGTTCGGATAAGGCTCCGATGCCGCTTCAATTCTTGGGGATTCCAACTTATAACTCATGCCAAATGTAATGACAATATAATTGGGGGGGACAGTCTTTCTTTCTGCGAATCCGTGCAAAAGAAACACATGCAAATAAGTGCCTGTTATAAAATGAAATCTGAGTTTTCTGTACCTTTATCCGTACATCTTTAATCTCTTTCTTTACGCTGCTCTCAAAGGCTTCGTAAAAGGCCAGGGAATCCATATGCTGATCAAAGAAACTTAAAACATCTGTATCCATTAACAGCCATTCTCCTTTTCACACCATTTTGCAATCTCTCCAATTAATTCAAGCGGCAGAGGCTTATCATATGGAAGCTGTATAGCTCCTTTGCTTGTCTTATATTCCTTTAGCCTGTCCGCAAATGTATCCACCGCTTCAGGACCAGGATACAAGCCGATATGCTTCTTAAAAGCCGCAAACTGGATCAGGTTATGTTTTTTCCAATAGGTCGGCATACTCCATGATATCTTTTCCACAGCGTCCGGTAATGCGGATTTTATTGTGTTATTGACCTGCCGCAGAAAGGGCCGGGCCTGCTCTGGCTGGCGTTCTATATATTCTTCAATTGTTTTCGGAGCTTCGCCACAGTAATGCTCCTGATTGGTATTCTTAAATGTACGGCCGCATTTTGGACATTTCCACATTCTGTTCATCTCCCTGCCTGCGTCTGCTCATCTGCGCAGGATTTTATCCATGGATTTTCCTTTTGCCAGTTCATCAATCAGTTTATCCAAATATCTGATTTCCTGCATCAACGGCTCCTCAATTGTTTCTACGCGTACCCCGCAGACCACACCTTTGATAGATTTCCTGTCCGGATTTGGAAGCGGTGCATTTTGAAAAAAGTCCCTATAAGCAACAGGACTGATAAGGGCATCTTCTATTTCTTCTGTGTTGTATCCGGTCAGCCAGCAGATTATTTCATTCACTTCATCTAACGTCCGTCCCTTCTTTTCTGCTTTCGCAACCAGTAACGGATATATTTTCGCAAAACTCATTGCATATACTTTTTCATTGTCCATGTCTTCTTTCTCCCTTATTTCCAGTACGTTACATCAAAGCCGAATCTTCCAGACATAATCCATCTCACCTATAATCAACGGCATCACATTCAGCCAGCTCTTACAGCGGTTTAAAATAATAGCATCCCCACTGATTACGCCTTCCATCTGTTCTAAAACCCGGTCTACGTCTGGAATGATCTGTGTCTGCACAGATATACCGTATCCCTTCGCACACTGCCGGATCAACCCTGACAACCTGCCTGAATTAGATACAGGTGCATCCAAATAAAAAACTGCCTCAGATAGATACAGAAGCTCCAATTGCCTAAGCAGCAATTCGATCGCTGTCTGCGTTTTGTCAATGACGCGGTATGTTCCCCGTAATCCGGCCAGATCACGCAGCGCCCCGTCCCTGCAGTAAAAAACAGGAGAACCCGACAACGCTACTTCCAATGTGATAACCGTATTAAAACCATCGATATGCACCGTCTCTGGCAAGCGTCCCCTTTCTGTTTGCAGCAGCTCCTTATTCACCCGTTTCTGAATATATTCCTTTGCTGACACAGACCGTGCCAGAGCCAGGCGCTGCCGCTCGGAAAACAGGTAATGGTTGCCAACAAAAGTCGTAACCGGTTTAACATCATATCCCCTGTCCAGGAGGAACTGCACTTCATCTGCTGCTTTTTGCAGCAATTCTAACTGCTTTCCGGTAAACTGCTTTTCATCCTCCGGAACATATCCCCTTCTGCTCATCGTCATCTTATCCCTTTCCGACAATTCCCTGGCCTGCGAATACAGCCAGTACCCCAAGCGTAACACTGAGTACGGTATAAATGGCCGCCAGATGCATCTTCCCGTCTTTCATCAAATCTGTTGTCTCCAATGCAAAGGAGGAAAATGTAGTAAAGCCCCCGCATATCCCGACCTTCAGAAATAATACGGTTCTGGAATCCAGAGATTCTGTTTTCATTGCCAATGCAGCAACAATTCCAATCAGAAACGAACCTGCTATATTTATCAGGAATGTCTTTATGGGAAATGTACATCCTTCTTTCAAAGGAATCATTCCTATTAAATATCTGCAGACCGCCCCTACAAATCCTCCAACTCCAACAACGATACAATCCATCATGACAGACACCCTTTTCTTAATTTAAGTTAGGTCAATTATACTTGTTTTCCGATTCCATTGCAACGTCTGCTATCCGCTCCCCATTCTCCAGTACCGGCGTATAGATGCCTGTTACCTCCAGTTCCTCCCCATCCCGTCCGTCAACCTGGACATAATAATCCCGGATATAATGGGATATGTAATGCTCCTGCAGGGAATACAGCTCCAGCGTCTGAAAATCCACCAGACATATATCCCTTGCCCATAATTCTTCTCCTTCATATCCATAACTGTCCATGACCTCCAATAACTTATCCAGACAGGTCTGGCACAAGTGATCTTGCACCTTCTTCACATCAAAGATACTGTTTGTACCATATTCTACCGTAACCTCTGAAATTCCTCGTTCCGGATTCCGGTCCGTATGAAAGCTACAGGCTCCCTCTGCACTAACTGTCCAGCCGGAACCGCCTCCGCCCATCCCGTCCAGATTCCGGATCTGCATATCCATCACATACCAGTCATTGACACAGATCACTCCCAGGTCATCTCTTCCCCGGAACATGCTCATCAGGCTCCGGTTATGGTTCCCGCACAGATAGCACTCTGCCGGATCATCAAGCATACTGTCTGCTGGGGACTGTTCCTGTCTTTCCCATGTCTTTCCTGTTTCCTGTCCTTCAGCCGGAATATCCTGCATCTTAAATCCCGCTAAAAATCCTCCAACACACATCCCCGCGATAAAACACACAACTCTGATTCCAAATACTCTCCTGTTCCCGCTCATACTCCCTCCTTGATTCTAATAGATATGGTTCCAACGCTATCAGAATCAGTATAGCAAAGAAAAGCAGAGCTTTCATCATATATTGCTTTATTACCATATATTTCCAGTATTATAATGCGTATCGCGGGTTTAGAAATGCCCGGATGATATTTATGTTAGATAGCAAATTCAAATGAATGAAAAAATAACCTGCACACCGGCACAGGCTATTTTCTCTCTTCCTCAATCAAAAAGTCCAGAATCCGCAGGAGCTTCTCCTGTTTCTTTTCCGGAAGGCTTTGAAGCTTTTCCTCTAATTTTGTACACCGCGCCTTCCTCCCAACAAGAAGCACGTCCAGCATCACATCATCTGCAGATACCTCCAGAGCATTGATGATCCGTACAAGTGTGGTAAGCTTCGGTGTTTTCACTTCCCGTTCAATCGCCCCAAGATAATTCCAGCTGATCCCCACACGCTCTGCCAGTGCCTCCTGTGTCATCCCTGCCTCCTCCCGGCATTTCTGAATCCGTTTTCCTAATCCTTTCATCCATTCGGCCTCCATTTCTTACCAACGCCAAAGGCGTTGCTACCATTTCTGTTAGTATATTTGTTCCCAGAATCGGCAAACAGTATCTAATAGAATGGAATCCAACACTTTTGGGATGTGCTATAAAAATGGCACAATAATTTCTTAAACTGGCACAGTTGTGCGATTTACACCGTAAAAGTCATATGTTAAAATTGATATTGTCAAAATTATGTGCAGAAACAGCGCAGCAGTATCCGGGGCATTGCCTCATCCCGGATATTAGCTGCGTTTTTTGCTGCAGGGGGTGAAAAAAGACTTACAACTTCATATGGAACCGTAAGAAGCAGCCTGTATTGACCGGGCTGCTTTTTTTAATCAAATGCAGAGGAATGCGTCAATCATATATTCTCTGCATCACCGGAAAATCCGGCCAGAGGCAGGAAACTATCCTGAAACAGGATTTCAGTCTTTTTAATTAAAGAAAGCATTCTTTCCATTCCTTATCGAACGGCAGATTGCAGAAAGCCTGATTTCAGGTATTGACCATAGGCAGGGCAGACGCATCGTCTCCCTGTCTGGTTTAAGAATAAGGAGACAACACTGATATGAGACAACACAAAGTCAAGGAAATACCGCCGAATCCAAAATCGTTCACGAAGCGTTTTTGCCGGATACACGACGGTCAAAAACGCCATATCGACTACATGAAATACATCTATACGGCGGCTCTTTTATTTACGCTCTTAGCCTGCAGCGTCCAGCCGGTCATGGCGGCAAATGTGTGGGACAAGGCAAAGGAGATCATGAAAGACGTTTACAACCAGATCGTCTTGATCTCTACCATTGCCGCCGTGGTAACAGCATCCGTCGCTTTGCTCATGATGAACTTTTCCAAATCCGGCAAGACCGTGGATGAATCCCGTGCATGGCTCAAACGGATCATCATCACCTGGGCGATCTTAAACGGGCTTGGATTCATTATGGCCTACATCACCCCGTTCTTTGCGGGCGGCCAGTGGAATGGCTAGAATAAGAAGGGAGGCATCCGCATGAAGATCTTAGACGGAATTGTGGAGTGGATCGCAGAACAGGTCATGAACATCCTGGATCTCATCACCACTTCGGTATTAGGCGCGCTGGGATGTTCCATGGATACCTTCCTCCGCTACTTCCCGGCAGCCGAGAACATGTATCAGATCTTTCTGGCCCTGGCTATCGGGCTGATCCTTTTAAACTGGGTCTGGCAGCTCTTTAAGAATTATTTTGCAGGGGCAGGAGTGGAGGCGGAAGATCCGCTGAAACTATCCATGCGGACCTTTCTCTTCCTGTTCCTAACCTTTTACGCAAAGGACATTGTAGACCTGCTTCTCACAATTGCCGGGACGCCTTACAGCTGGATCCTGACCGAAGACCTGCCGTCCTTAAAATTTGCAGATTTTAACTCGGTCATCACCGTTATCTTAGGGGTATGTGCAAACGGTGCGGTCGCCCTGATTGCTTTGATCCTGGTGTTGGTTCTAGCATGGAATTACATCAAGCTCCTCTTTGAGGCGGCAGAACGGTACATCCTTCTGGGGGTTCTGGTATTTACGGCTCCGGTTGCCTTTGCCACAGGAGCCTCCCAGTCCACCGCAAACATTTTCAAAAGCTGGTGCCGGATGCTTGGAGGGCAGTTCTTCCTATTATTAATGAATGCCTGGTGCTTAAGGCTGTTTACCTCCATGGTCGGCACCTTCCTTGCGAACCCGCTGTCCATCTGATGAAAGGAGAAGATCATGAAACATAAGAAACAACTATTCTATATATTCCTGCTGGTGGCCTGCATGGTACTTCTTATTTCCATGCCGGTCTTTGCCTCAGAACTGACAGAAGCTGATGTCGAGCAGGCCGTGGCAGACCATGGAAAGGAGGCAGTAACCGGAAATGTTTTCATCTGGTTTTTGTGCGCCATTGCCTTTCTAAAGGTCAGCCAGAAGATTGATTCCTTCATGGCAAGCCTTGGCATCAACGTGGGAAATACAGGCGGAAACATGATGGCAGAGCTTCTGATCGCCGGACGGAGTTTGACCAGCGCTATGCATCTGAAGGGCGGAGGCAACGGTAGCGGCGGTGGATACCGGAAATCCGGTTCTCCCGGTGATGCAGCCGTAGGGAGAAGCTTTCTTTCCGGCGGACTTGCCGGGTCGGTGGGAAGACAGACCGAACGGAGCGCCGTCAACAACGTAACCGGGTATACGGAACACTCCAGCATCGGAAGCGCCATGTACCACGCTTCCTTAAAGAAAGGCGGGGATTTTGCCAACAACGTCATCAGCAATGTCGCCCAGGGAAATTACAGCCAGGTTGGCTCTATCAAAGGGGAAGAAGCGGAAAAAGCTTTCATTTCCTATATGGGCATGAAGGAAGACCATGACAAACCTCTTCCGGTATTTACTAACATGGAGATCGGCGGCGGGCGCATGACCGGGACGGAAACGACAGCCGATTCCGGAAGCCGGGATTTCGCCTTGTACCATGCGGACCAGTATATGGCTCCCACACCGGGGACATTCGATACCGTGCAGTCCGTTGACGGCGCTACCTGGTACAAGCAGTACGCTCAGCCAACCGTCAATAAGACGCCTTACGAAACGGAGGATGGAAAAGTTGCCTACCACGAATCCATTGTCCAAAAACTCCCGCAGGCTCCCCAAAGGAAGGACCGCATTTAGTTGGCAGAACAGCAAAGCGGCCTGTCTGAAGCAGCCGGTGTAGGCACGGCTGTTTCTGATTTATTAAAGCCCAAACGGACAGCTCCATTTGCAAAAGCTGTAAAAGGCGGAGTTGGCGGTGTCGCGGGCGCTGCAATCGGCATGGCTCTTGAGCATAAAGAAGGAATCAAAAAATCCGCAGTCGCTATTACTGCGGCGCTGATGCTGCCGGTCTTATTCCTGACCATGCTTCCCGGTCTTACCTTCGGGGACCTGTCGGAAAACTCCGGGGTATTAAACAGCGGCACCCTGATCAACGAAAACCTGCAGAAAGCGAACCAGGCAATCGTGGAGGTCTTAATGGAATGTCATGATGAGGTGCTAGCAGAAATCCAGAAGGAAACGTCTAAAGTTCCGGAAGGGGATACCGTATCCATTACCGATCCTTATGCCTCTTCCATCTCTGTCAATTCCAACCTGCTGATCGCGCAGTTCTGTGCCAGCAGGGAAAGTTACAAGGAAATTAATATAAAAGAGCTTCAGAAGGTCATCCGTGAAAATAAGGATGATCTTTTTTCTTATGATGTATCAACGGAGACCGTCACCATGGAAGTCCAGGTGGAAGCGGGCGCGGAAGGGGAGTCCGGCAATAATGGTTCCGGCAATGGCGAAACAGGAAATGCTTCCACTACACCACAGACCAAAACGGTTACCTTTACACGCCACAATTATGTTGTGAAATATGCCGGTGATACTTATTTTGCAGACCACGTTTTCCATCTGACGGACAAGCAGAAAGAGCTGGCCGAAGCTTATGCGGAGAACCTGGAACTCTTTTTTGGTTCGTCTGCTTCCGGTGTTGCGACAGCAAATGTATCTGAAGAAGTGCTGGCTTACCGGGCCACTGTGGAACGGATTGCTTCCAAATACGGCATGGGACAATACGTGGAACTGATTCTGGCAGTCATGATGCAGGAATCCGGAGGACGGGGAACGGATGTCATGCAGGCATCAGAAAGCGGATATAACCAGAAATATTCCCATTCACCGGGCAGCATTACCGATCCGGAATACAGCATCGAATGCGGGATCCAGGCATTAAAGCACGTACTCACGAAAGCCGGATGTACCGGGCCGACAGACCTGGACCGGATTAAGCTGGCTCTGCAGGGATATAATTACGGTTCTGGTTATATTGACTGGGCGATGGCACGGGACGGAGGTTACACGAAGGAAAACGCCATTGCTTACTCCGATATGATGTGCTCCCGTCCTGGCTGGCATTATTCTGTCTATGGTGACAAAGAATATGTGGATCACGTCCTTCGATATTATATCGTGACTTCCACAGGCGGCACCTATCCGGCAAACGGGATGCAGATTCCCCATTACCTGCAGACAGATTACGGGAACATCCCTTACGGCGGAGGCTCCATTGCTTCCAGCGGATGCGGCCCTACCAGCTTTGCCATGATTGCAAGCTACCTGACAGGAACAACCATTACCCCGGTAGATGCGGTTTCCTGGTGCGGGAATTCCTATTATAAACCGGGTGTGGGAACCTACTGGTCTTATTTTGCAGCGGCGGCATCTCATTTCGGATGCGGTTCCGTTACCCAGACCAGCGACGCCAATACAGTCCTGAAGGCATTATCGGAAGGACATCCTGTCATCAGCTCACAGCGGGCAGGCTTATTCACAAGCGGCGGGCATTTCATTGTCCTCCGGGGAGTCACTGCAAACGGGAAGGTTCTGGTAAATGACCCGAACGACAGTGCTTCCAAGAACTATATCAACCGGGAATTTGACATGATGTCCGAAGTCCATGCTACATCTAACGCATACTGGATTTTTGACAAGAAATAGAAAGGAGAACCTATGAGCAGAAAAAAATTAATTTTATCCATCTTTCTGATGGCTGCGCTTGTATCAGTCGGTATTATACTGCCGGCCATGCACCGGAATCAGACAGCAGAACAGCCGACAAGAAAGAAACAAGTTCCGGCTACAGGGAAAACAACAAAACCATCACCAATAAAAGAAAACTCTTCTCTATCTGGATTGCAGTATCTGGGATTTGAGGATCTGGAGACCTTTCTGGCCCTCATTCAGATAGAGGATTTAAAAACACAGATGGTTTCTTATTTACAGGATACGGGATATAGAAATATAACATCCGTAACTTTTCTTGTAGATGAGACCAGGTATCCCTCTGATGGAGAAACACTGTTTCAGTTCTCCTTATCGGATGGCAGCAAGCTTCCTGTGACCTGCCTTACTGTAGACGGGACATTTACATTTGGAGAAGAAGAACGACAGATCTCATCATCAGAAAACGCATATACGCGCATTTATACACGTCAGACCGATAATTCCCTTCCTGCCGTAACCACAAAGGAGATTGAAGCCATGCAGGAAGGCGGATATGCAGATACGGAAAATAATGATGGTAATACTGTTTCAGATTCCACCGTAAGCGGTGTTCAAAATGATGACACTATAAATCATTTAGGAAATAACACAGAGGAGGTGACGCCATGAACAGCCCGGAAGAACAGCAGGTGGCTTTGATCCCGCGTAATTTTATGGAACGCGGCACATTCATGGGCGGGATGTTCAAGATCCGTAATGCCATCGAAGGGGCTGTGCTTGCAGCCGGGATTGGGATTCCGGTTGTCCACCTGCCCCTGTCGCTGACTACGCGCATCGTCATCCTCTGCATGACCTCCCTCCCGGCCGCTATGGTTGCCCTGATTGGGATTGGCGGGGAAAGCCTGACTGCATTTTTGATGAACGCCCTCCGGTTCGTGAAAAACCGAAGGATCATCTACCGTTCTGACATTATGCCGGATTACCGGAAGCGGAGGCAGCATGCAAGGAGCCGGGAGCCTAAGAGCCAGAAGCGAAGAAAGCAGAAGACGGGAAAAAAGCAGGGTTCTGCTAGTCAAGAGCAGGAAACCTCTCCGTCAGAATCTTCCGGCCGGAAAGCCAGAAAAAAAGAGGCTGCACACCGGAAACTGGAGAAGAAACGGGAACGCCGGATTTACGATATTTCCACCAGCAGCGGGATTAAAAAACAGGCAAAAGAGGATATCCGGGTGCTCAAAATAGAGCGGAAGTTGGCAAAGAAAGCGCAGACTCAGGCGTTAAAAGAGGCAAAAAAGGAGAAAGCTGCACGCGAACGGCAGAGAAAGGAGGACAAGAAAGAAGCCGTCCGTGTAGCCAAATATGAGAAAAAGGAAGCAATACAGCTGGAGAAATATGAGAAGAAGGAGGCTGCTTACCGGGAGAAACATCCAGACAGCACGTCTTCCTCTCCGGTAAAAAAGAAGAAACGCAAATTTCAGACACTGGAGGATTACCTGCCAGTCGAGAAGATTGCAGACGGTATCGTCTATACGACTGACCACCGTTACGTCAAGATCCTGGAGATCGAACCCATCAACTTCCTGTTACGAAGCGCCAGAGAACAGCAGAGCATTATCTACAGCTTTATCTCTTATTTAAAAATCAGCCCTGTGAAGCTCCAGATCAAGATGATCTCGAAGAAAGCGGATATCAACCGCCACCTGGAGCAGTCCGCAAAAGAGCTGGAACGGGAATCTGACCCCAGATGCCGGGAGCTTCAGAGGGACTATATCCAGTTCGTCCGCCATTTAAGCTCCAGGGAGGCAGTCTCCCGCCGCTTTTTTCTTGTCTTTGAGTATGAACCGTTCAATGTAAACCGGAAGACGGAAGAAAAGGAGATCCTTGCGGCGCTGGAGACTGCAGCACAAACGGCAAAGACCTTCCTCTATCAGTGCGGCAATGATGTAGTCATGCACGAAAATGAGGATGAATTTACCACAGATGTACTCTATACCTTATTGAACCGGACATTGTGTACCGACTATCCTCTCCCAGAACGGATTACTGAAGTTCTGGGACAGCGCATGGCGGAAGGGAAAGATGTGGATGCTATCCACTGCAATGCATTTACTGCACCGGAATCTTTAGATTTGAAGCACAGCAATTATGTACGGATCAACGGGCTTTACCATACCTATCTCATGGTTCCGTCAGACGGTTATAAGAATAAGGTCACTCCCGGCTGGCTCTCCCTCCTCATCAATGCGGGAGAAGGGATTGATATTGACTTTTACTTGCATAAGCAGCCAAAGGACAAGATCCAGCAGCGTTTGGGACAGCAGATCCGTATCAACCGTTCCAAGATTAAAGATGCCTCGGATACGAACTCGGATTTTGACGATCTGGATTCCGCCATCCGTTCCGGATATTTCTTAAAAGCCGGACTTGCCAATAATGAGGATTTCTATTATATGAACCTCCTCATTACCATTACGGCATCGGATCTGGAGGAACTGCAGTGGCGGATACAGGAGATGAAAAAACTCCTGATCTCCCAGGACATGGACTTACACTCCTGCTATTTCCTGCAGGAACAGGGATTCCGGTCTTCCCTGCCACTTGCTTCCTTAGATAAGAAGCTTTATGAGCTGTCCAAGCGGAATGTGCTGACTACCGGTGCCGCAAGCTGTTATCCGTTTACCAGCTACAGCATCTGTGACGACAACGGCATCCTGTTCGGTGTTAATAAGCATAATAATTCGCTGGTCATCGCGAATATCTTTGACTCGAAGCAGTATAAAAATTCCAACATCTGCATCCTGGGATGCTCCGGAGCCGGAAAAACCTTTACCATGCAGACCATGGCGCTTCGGATGCGCAGGAAGAGTATCCAGGTATTCATCATCGCCCCCTTAAAGGGACATGAGTTCTACCGCGCCTGCAAGAATGTGGGCGGGGAATTTATCCAGATCTCCCCGGCCAGCCGGAGCTGTATCAATATCATGGAGATCCGGAAGGTCGATAACTCCGTTAATGAGCTGTTAGACGGTCCGACTCTGGATGCTTCGGCTCTTGCCTCCAAAATACAGAAGCTGCATATCTTCTTCAGCCTGCTGATTCCGGATATGAACCATGAGGAGAAACAGCTTTTAGATGAAGCGCTGATCAAGACCTATTCCAGAAAAGGGATCACCCACAAAAATGAATCCCTGCTGGATCCGGAGCGTCCTGGAGAGTACAAAGAAATGCCAATCCTGGAGGATGTCTATGACATCCTGATGGAAAGCCGGGACACGAAACGGCTGGCACACATCCTGAACCGACTGGTACATGGCTCTGCCTCTTCCTTTAACCAGCAGACCAACGTAGACCTGACCAATAAATATACGGTACTGGATATCTCAGAGCTGACCGGTTCCAGCGACCTCTTAACGGTCGGCATGTTTGTTGCGCTGGATTATGTCTGGGATAAGGCAAAGGAAAACCGGACGGAGGAAAAGGCAATCTTTGTGGATGAGGTATGGCAGTTAATCGGCGCTTCCAGCAACCGGCTGGCCGCGGAATTCGTGCTGGAGATTGCCAAGATCATCCGGGCTTACTCAGGAGCCGGGATCTTCGCCACCCAGGACTTAAATGATTTCTTCACTTTAGATGACGGTAAATATGGAAAAGGGATCATCAATAACTGCAAGACAAAGATCATCCTGAACATGGAAGATGAGGAGGCCCAGAGGGTGAAGCATATCCTCCATCTGTCAGAAACGGAGGTCATGAACATCACACATTTTCAAAGGGGGAATGGCCTGATATCAACAAACAACAATAATATCACAGTAGAATTCAAAGCCTCTGCGCTGGAAAAGGAACTGATCACCACCGACCGTCAGGAACTCTTAGAGATTCTGGCTCGCCAGAAACAGAAGACGGATTAATCTTATCCAGAAAGCAGGATAATCCAATGCAGACCAATTCCAGTACACATAAATATAAATTTCTTAGAACGCAGAGCTTACGGCTACGGAGAAACCGTGGTCCTCCAACTGGATATTATTTCCTTGACAGAAAAAGATTTCTGCCCGTACAACTGAATAATCCATAAACCAGGCAGCTAGTAGCTGCTTTTTTCTTTGCCATCTTACATGTAAAACCTGTTACCTGTTAACAGCGGATTCTGTAATGATGGCAAACTTTATTTTCAAGGAGGAAGCTTATGTTACAAAAAGCAAAACATCATATAAAACGGCTGTCCGCATTTCTGCTTGCAGTCCTTGTCAGTGCAGGCACCTGCCTTTCCGGCAGTGTCCCTGTCCATGCCGCAGACGGAACCATCCAATACAATGCTGGTTCTCAGATTAAATATGGAAGCTATTCCACCTCCAGAATGACCTTTGACGGCAGCAATACTGCCTACTGTGTAGAGCCTCTGCAGCCTACGCCCTCATCCGGAACCTATGCCTATACCCTGCTTGGCAGCGACTCCCCCATCCGGAAAGCATTATATTACCTGAATGGCGGATACGGATATAACAAACATATCAAAAACCAATATCTCGCCGGATGGTCTGATGATAATTCCTATGTCATCGGGCATCTGGTTGTCGCCTATATCTATGCAGGCTATGCTTCAGACAGCGGTGCCTTTTATGGTGCGCCTCAGAATTATATCGATAAATCTGTGGAAGTAGCAAATGCCATCAAGGCACTCCCAGAACCCCCGGCAACCTTCAGGGCTTTCATCATTCCGGGCAATAACGACCAGACTTTAGTTGGAAGCTGGTATCAGGTTCCCTATGGCTACATAGAGCTTCACAAGGCTTCCGCAAATGCTGCTGTCTCTAAAGGAAATGGAAATTATTCCTTAAAGGGCGCAGAGTATGGAATCTATCAGGGCGAAAAGCAGGTTGCAAAATTAGTTACGGATGAAAACGGCTATGCCAAATCAGGTGAATTGGAATCTGGAAACTATACGGTCAAGGAATTAAAGGCTTCCAAAGGCTACATCATTGACGTAACTGCCCACAATGTGACGGTAGAGCCAGAAAAGACGACTTCCCTGAATGTAACGGAAATCCCCCAGAACGATCCGATGGATCTTTTGCTCCAGAAATTGGATAAAGAACTGAAAGCTGCACAGCCACAGGGCAAAGCTTCCCTGGCAGAGGCTCAGTTCACAGTAAAATTTTATACCGAACAGTCTGATACAGACCCGGCTGCCAGTGGCGCAAAGCCTGCACGTACTTGGATCTTTAAAACAGATTCCGAAGGGAAGGCACAGTTTTCCAAAAATTATCTGGTTTCCGGAGATGCGTTCTATACACAGAAAGACGGAAAGACTCCCTGCCTCCCCCTTGGCACGGTAACCGTACAGGAGACAAAGGCTCCGACCGGATATCTTGCCAACGATACCGTATTTGTACAGAAAATCACAGCAGGCGGCAAAGCGGAGACCGTATCCTGTTATAATGCCTCTTCTGTAGAAGAACAGGTCTATCGGGGCGGCGTGAAGCTTCAAAAGCGGGATTTTGAGACAAAGAAAGCAGAACCCCAGGGAGCTGCCACTTTAGAAGGCGCTGTATTTACCATCACGTCCTTAAATGAGAATCCTGTTGTGGTAGATGGCAAAACCTATACCAAGAATCAGATGGTTATGAGCCTGACAACAGACAGCAAAGGCTCTGTTTCTACAAAAAAAGATGCACTCCCCTTCGGGCATTACCGGGCAGATGAAACGAAAGCTCCGGAAGGATATCTGAATGAAGGAAAGCTCTCTGTAGAATTTGACATCCAAAAAAATAACGAGATTGTGGATCTGACTTCTGATGATGTTTCCATATCAAACCAGGTCATCCGTGGGGATCTGGAACTGGTAAAGGTGGCCGATGGCGAACAGAAACGACTTTCCGACATCCCATTTTCCATCACATCTGTTACAACCGGGGAAAGCCACACCATTGTTACTGACAAAAACGGTTATGCCAGCACCGCTTCCAAATGGAACAAACACACCCACAATACCAACCAGGGAAAGACTTCAGAAGACGGGGTCTGGTTTGGGACATCCAAGCCAAATGATTCCAAGGGTGCGCTTCCTTATGATACCTACACCATAGAAGAACAGCGCTGCAAGGCAAACGAGAGCATGGATCTCTTAAAGTTTGAAGTCACCATTTATAAGGATTCCGTCAGCGTGGATTTAGGGACGCTTACTGATGACAAGATAGAGATCGGCACCACTGCCCTGGATAAGAATACCGGAACACATATGAGCAAACCGGAAAAGAAAGTAACACTGATCGATACCGTGGAATATTCCGGATTAAAGAAGGGCCAGAAATATCAGGTCATTGGTACGCTGATGGATGCAGAAACTGGCGAGGCCATTCTGGTAGATGAAAAGCCGGTCACTGCTGAGACAGAATTTACGGCAAGGAAGTCCTCCGAAACCGTAGAAGTCACTTTTACATTTGATGCAACTTCTCTGGAAGGCAAGACTACGGTCATCTTCGAGGAACTGCACCAGGACGGGCAGAAACTGGCTGTCCATGCAGATTTAAAGGATACAGACCAGCAGATTTCATTCCCGGAGATCGGCACGAAGGCGAAGGACTCCGATACCGAGGAGAATATCGCCAATGCCGATGAAAAGGTACAGCTTACCGATACCATTTTCTTTAAAGGACTGGTTCCTGGCCTGGAATATGTCGCTACCGGAAGGCTGATGGATACAGCAACAGAGGAACCGCTTTTGGACGGCGATACTCCTATCACAGCACAGATAACCTTTACCCCGGAAGCCAGCGAAGGCACCGTTGACGTTGTGTTTGAATTTAATGGAAGCTCCCTGAAAGGGAAAAACACAGTCATCTATGAATCCGTCACCTATGAAGAAAAAGAGGTTGGGATGCATGCAGATCCGGAGTTTAAGGATCAGCAGATGTTCTTCCCGGAGATCGGCACAAAGGCAAGCTGCCCGGAGACCAGAAGCCAGATGGCAATCCCAAAGAAAGATCTGACGATAGTAGATACCGTTTCCTATCATCTGGTTCCGGGAAAGGAATATAAGCTGACGGGAACCCTGATGGATAAAGAGAGCGGTAAACCCCTGTTGGTTGAGGAAAAGCCGGTGACCTCCGAACTTGTCTTTACGCCAGAAGAGGCGGAAGGCACAGTGGAATTATCCTTCACATTCGATGCAAGCGCCCTGAAGGGCAAAACCATTGTCGCGTTTGAATCCGTATCCTATCAGGAGAAGGAGATCGCTGTCCATACAGACATTGAATCCACTCCCCAAAGCATCTATTTCCCGGAGATCGGCACAAAAGCCATTTGCCCGGAAACAGAATCCCAGATGGCACCTGCGAAAAAAGAAGTAACGATTACAGATACCGTTTCTTATCAGCGTCTGGTTCCGGGAAAAGAATATAAATTAACCGGAACACTCATGGATAAGGAGAGCGGCGAGCCCCTGCTGGTTGATAAAAAGCCGGTTACCTCCGAGCTGATATTTACACCGGAAAAAGCAGACGGGACTGTGGAGTTGTCATTCACGTTTGATGCCAGCGCTCTGAAAGGCAAAACCATTGTTGCGTTTGAATCCCTTTCTTATCAAGAAAAGGAACTTACGGTTCATGCTGATATCGAATCCGAACCGCAAAGCATCTATTTCCCGGAGATTGGCACAAAGGCCGCCTGCCCGGAAACCGGAAGCCAGATGGCGCCTGCTAAGAAAGAATTAACGATTGTAGATACCGTTACCTACCAGCGTCTGATTCCGGGGAAAGAATACAAACTGACCGGCACCCTCATGGATCAGGAAAATGGCGAATTTCTGCTGGTAGATGGAAAAACAGTCACCTCCGAGCTTGTCTTTACGCCGGAAACGGCGGAAGGAAGCGTGGAACTTTCCTTCACCTTTGATTCCAGCGCCCTGAAAGGGAAAACCGTTGTTGCGTTTGAATCTGTTTCTTATCAGGAAAAAGAGGTCGCGGTCCATGCAGATATTGAATCTGAACCGCAGAGCATTTATATCCCGGAAATCGGTACTACTGCCAAAGATGGCAAGGATGGAGATCAGGAAGCCCTGGCAGAAAAGGAGACACAGATCATAGATACAGTAAAATATAAAGATCTGGTTGCCGGAGGTCCATCCTATCGTTTGGCAGGAACTTTAATGGACAAGGAAACCGGCAAGGAAGTCCTGATCGATGGCAAGCCGGTTACGGCAGAAACCACTTTTAAACCAGAAGAATCCAGCGGCTCCATTGATGTTACCTTTACTTTTGATGCAACAGAACTGAAAGGGCATGATGTCGTTATCTTTGAAAAACTCTTTGTTACGGTAAAGGAAGAGGACAAGGAGAAAGAAGTGGAAGTGACCAGCCATGAAGACATCAAAGCCAAAAGCCAGACTGTGAAGCTGACAGAAGTACCGACCGAGCCGAAGACACCGGACATCTCATCTCCTGTCAAGACTGGGGATGAAGCACCGATCCTGCTTTACATCTGTATTGCTGCAGGCTCTCTGCTTCTCATCATTATCAGCGGGCTTGTTTTCTATTGGAAACGTAAGAATCAGGAATAATTTTGATATCGTAACTCATTCACTTTATACTGGCAGATTTAGACTGTTGCAGAATGAATCACTGACAGCTATATCTGCCGACACTTGTTTTTACACAGACAGCCTTTTCTTACAGGCTGTCTGCACCTGGAGGTAACTATGGAGACAACACACTGCCTTGCAGATGCCAAACATATCCGCCGTTTTTTGGATGCCTGTGACGGAAACTGGCATCGCTGTATTTATATAGACTGCACCAACTGCCGGACAAAGAACCCCTGCGGCAAAACCGGATTCCTGTTCTGCCCGGATCACCGGGCCATTCCCCTGGTTCTTCCCCTGTCAGACGCGAATGTGCTTTTTGCCTGCCGTCCGGAACCGGAAGAATGCCTGGCACTGTTAAAAGATTCTGCCTTTCTGGATATGTACGCAGAATTTCTAAAAGAACAGAAGATCATTTCTCCGGACTGTCCCTGCAGGGCGCTGTTGGACATCCAGAATAAAGCTTGCTATGACTGGTAATGAAGCAGCAATAAATATATTTTTCTACTACCAGTTGCACTTATTCTGCCTGCCACGTACAGAGAAAAGAAAAACCGGAGGGATGACCTATGAGGAACCTTACTACAATCATACAATCCATTGACCAGATTTTTACCAGCTTTATCTTCCTGCCTATGTGTTTTATCTTATATTGCAGGTTCTTCCCTTCCAGGGAGAGAAACAAAAGGACACGCATCTTTTACCGGGTATGCATCATACTGGTGATTTTGTTCCTGCTCCGGTATTTCTGTGATAAGTTTATCTTTACTGCAGTCAACTATCCGCGATTTACGGACAGCGGCCTGTTTCCTTTGATCCAGGCAGTCTTTTATCCGGAAGTTCAATAGCCGATGGGGGACAAATAAGTAATAGAATACAAGAAGATTGAAAAACAGTAAGCATTGGAAGATTTGCGCAAACATATTTTCCAGTGCTTATTTCTTTGCTTTATTACATTAACGTATTAACTGGAGGAAATTGGGGAAAAGTCCCAAATTGGCACCTGTTTTTGCTCTTACCTTATAGGAATCCCCGGTTTATTTACTTATAATATACGTATACAAAACGTAATAACTACTATTCTTAAGCATTTTATACATATACAAAACGTAAGAGAGGTGAACATTTATGAAAAAACAGACAATCCGCTGCCCATACTGTGGCAGCCTTGCAATCTTGAGAGATGCTTCCTATGTGTACGGCCAGAACTCATCCAAGGGAAAGGTCTATGTATGTAGCCACTATCCGGCCTGTGATTCCTATGTGGGTGTCCATCAGGGAACCCTCCTGCCGAAAGGCTCCCTGGCAGGACCTGCGCTTCGGAAGAAACGAATCCAGGCACACCGGATTTTTGACTAGCTTTGGAGACAGGGGATCTTCAGCCGCCAGGAGGCTTACCGGTGGATTGCTGATAGATTCTGCCTGCAAACCCGTCAGGCACATATCGGGAATTTCAGCGATTATATGTGCGACCAGCTGATACAGGAAGCATCCAAAGTCCTTAAGAATAACCACATACCGCTTAGTATGGCCGGATGAAGAGGAGGGATTCCATGAAGGAAGTTATGAATTACAAACAGACACAGCTTGTAACCGCTCATTTAAGCCTCGTTCCCCGGATGGTACGCTCACTTACCCGAAGCTTTACCCATCTGTCACAGGATGAATTTGATGAGCTGACACAGACCGGATACCTTGCCCTGTGCAATGCCGCAATGAAATGCAGCTCCACACAGCCATTCCCGCCTTATGCAAGGGCTGCGATCCGGAATGCGATTTACGATTACTGGAGGGACTGCGGAAAACGCAAAACTGTCTTCTGCTCACTGGATGCACTCCTTACTGCTGAGGATGGCAGTACCTATGAACCGGAATTTATGCTTCAAAAAACAGACACACTGTCCCCAGAACAGACCGTGCTTTTGGAGGAATCTGCCTCTTACCTGAAGAGGTTAGAATGTGCGGGCAGTAATCATCTGAAAAAGGGAATTGTCTCCCTCTGTCTCCAGCAAAGTGGATATACCAGTGCAGAGGTGGCAAAAATTTATGGTGTTCCGGCCAACCATGTCCGGGCATGGCAGAGCAAAGCACGAAAACAGTTGAGACAGGATCAGGAACTACATGCGCTTTTAGCGTAGCACATCAGAAAAGAGGAGGTATTTTTTATGCTGACATTATACACTGCAATCGGAAGATTAAAAATCAAAAGGGATGAAATGGGCCACCCGGTTCCAGTAGTGATCAATAACAGACGGGAATACGGATTATCCGAACACGAACTTGTACTCTGGAGCTGTCTTGCCTTCCAGATCCTGCAGATCTACGAACTAGAAAGAGCTTATGCGTCACGGCTTGAAGATTCCGGACAGCCGGAAGGGCTTTCCTTCTCCCACTACTTAAACCGTCTGCTCCTTCGCGGGCTGATTGTAAAGGGAGACGGGCTGACCGGAGTGGATGCCCTGTACCGGCTCCTTGGGAAACTGCATATCCAACCGGTTACTGACCGTTTTTCTGTCCGGCTCTTCACCTGCATCCAGCTCTACCTAGAGGGGAAAATAAAGATCAGTGATTTCGGCCGCTATCTAAAAAAAGAAAAATGTGAGCCAATGGAAGAGGCTGTCCTGGAACTTACCAAAGCAACGAATCTTACCACAGCAGAACTGCTCGCCTGTGTAGAGCAGGGGGCAACCGCCAAAAATCCAAAGGAAGTCTGGAACCTGCTTTATGAGGATACGGATGAGACCTACGAATCCCTGACGGATGAAGCACAGCTTCTCCATATCCAGTACCCAGTACTGCAGGCAGTCGGGAACCTGTATCTCAACAAACAGATTTCATTCCAGCAGTTTTGAAAGGAGAACTATGCCAAAACCATTATTTACAAAGCTGATTGTCCAGGCGGCAGTCGGCTTTTTCTTCGTATTGGTTGGATGTGTTTACGGCATCCATTCCAAAGATTATATTTTTATTATACTAAGCCTGTTCATAGGGCTCTGCAGCCTAATCCATACTTGTAGTTTCTATCGTTTGATCCACAAGGGAGCTTACCGGGTATTATCCGGGACTTGTATCAGGCAGACATCCACGCCTTTCAAAAAAGACAGACAGATTGTACTTGTAGATGAAACCCAAAGAGAGTACAGACTTACATTGGATAAGAATAGCGAGCTGCTTCCCGGACATCACTACCGGCTCTATTTCCGGCAGTCTGATGGATTGGATTCCGACTATAAACATTATTCTTCTACAGATTTACTCGGATATGAAGAATTGTCTATAAGAGACGAATAAATAAAAATAGCAGAATACAAATCAATGTTAACAACTTAGTAGTGGCATGATATCACAATAGGATTAAGCTATTAAACCAATAATAGCAGATGATAGGAA
>ERZ808046.313-NODE-313-length-53480-cov-13.650600_pt1 | contig 53480 bp, 40 predicted proteins | sample MGYA00380196_ERZ808046 | MGnify/ENA primary metagenome ERZ808046 (study PRJEB31490, sample SAMN06133421) | mouse gut metagenome | isolation source: Z6_2 | host: mice | place: China: Chengdu | collected 2015-05 ... | reverse complement strand
GAGCCGGATGCGGGAAAATCGCACGTCCGGTTCTGAGCAGGGGTATGTCCCGTAAGGGACATATCTACTCACCAGGTCCGTAGCTAAAATCTATGTGCGAAGTTTGAGTAATTTAAAATTTCTGGCGTTAGCATTCCTCTGCCCTGTGTATTTTGTGGCTCCGCCGGGCTTGGCAGTCATTTTTTCCATTCTGTTCCTGCTCTGGATCTTTTATACTATAAAAAGGCAGAATCAGGAGCGGGTCCGGGTGTTTCAGGCGTATCAGGGCAGGTTTCTGGAGCAGTTTAAACTTTGGAAAAATGAAACATTTCCAAATTCAGAAACCATGCGCCTGGCCTGCGGATATCTGGAAAGCCGGGAGAGCTTTGAAAATGTCATAGTATTCCGCCAGGGAGACGAAATAATCATAAAAGGGCTTGCATTTCAGAAATTTTTCGTCTATGCGGTCAATAATGAATTCTGGTATCTGTTTGACATGAAAACGGATGGCATACCGGATTGGGGCCGGGTAAATATAGCAAAACTTCCATTGGAGAAATGGAAGGAAAATCACCAGGATTTTCTCAGAAAAAAAGGAATTCAATGGGAAAATCTGAATATTGTGGAAGGTTATATTTACAACCGGTTTCTGAAACAGATGGTGTCGGGGGAGCTCATCGGACGGATTGCCATGGACGACGGGATCGACAGCCTGCGAAAGGAGACGCTATATTTTGGGAGAACTCCAAAGGGAGAGTATTTGTACCTGACAAAGGAAGCAGCAAACATGCTTGGACTGAAACAATTAGGAGGCGCATATGAGAATTGATGTTTTAGATGAACGGATCAGTACCCTGGACCGGGATGTGACGGTACGGGTATTTCTTCCGGACGGCTATGAAAATGGCAAAAAGCGGTATCCGGTCCTTTATATCAATGACGGACAGGACGTATTCCGGGATGAGCAGGCCTTCTGGGGGGCAGAGAGTCTGCGGTTTGAGCAATATTATAAGGATTTTGGGAAATTTTTGCCGGAGGTGATTCTGGCGGCCATTGAATCTCCGGAGGACCATGCTGTGCGGACGGCACAATATTCTCCGTTTACAAAGGATTTTGTGGTTCCGGAGGGGAAGACCTTTGAACCTCATATTGAGGGAAAGGGAATTCCTTATCTGGACTGGATGACAACAGACCTTAAGAATAAGATAGACGGTCTCTACCGGACACTGCCGGATGCGGAGCATACAGGAATCTGCGGATACAGCACAGGCGGCTTAAACAGCGTGTATGCCATTGTGAAATATCCCCAGATATTTCACCGGGCCATCATTATGAGCGCAGCTGTGTGCATCTGGATGGACAAGCTGGAGGAGATTCTTAAGGAGGCCAGTTATTCCCATATTAAAAAGCTGTACCTGGATACGGGAACCAATGAGTTCGGCCGTATGACAACAAAGGAGGAATTCCTTGCGGGTGCCGAGACTGTCCGAAGATATTTTGTAAAGGGAGGGCTTGGTGACGATATTCTGAAGTATACGATTTATCAGGATGCGATTCACAGTCAAAGGGAATGGCGGATGCGGTTCCCGGATGCCCTGCGATGGGTATTCCATGAATTTTAAGAAAAAGGGGCTGTCGCGAAATAGCCGCTATATACAAGACAGAGGATTCAGGCCCAGGGACTGAAACCATATGTTGTGTATAAATGGCATTTTGCGACAGCCCCATTTTTGGTTTTACAGGCATACCATAAAGGTAAGATTCATTTTGGAGTGTGTACGGGTGAAGCTGTGTAACGCTGTGTTTGAGGGCGGAGGCGTCCGGGGAATCGGTCATGTGGGAGCAGCCTGCGGAATGGAGGCAGCCGGGTACCGGTTTGCGGATCTGGCCGGCTCCTCGGCCGGGGCCATTGTGGCGGCGCTTTTGGCCGCCGGGTATGGATGCCGGGAATTAAGGCAGGAAATGGAAAGGCTGGATTACAGAAACTTAAGAGGGAAGGAGCTTATGGACTTTTTCGGTCCGGTGGGAAAGGCCCTTTCTGTGGTATTTACCCTGGGGATCTACAATACGGATTATCTGGAAAAGTGGCTGGACGGACTTTTGAAAAGAAAAAACATGAGACGGTTTTCCGATATAAAGCAAAGCGGAAGGACACTTAAAATTACGGTCAGCGACTTAACAGACCGGAAGCTTCTGATTTTTCCGGAGGCGCTTTCTTCCTTTGGTCTGGACCCGGGCTCCTTTCCCATCGCAAAGGCTGTGCGGATGAGCGTCAGCATTCCGGTGTTTTTTGAGCCGGTTCGGCTAAAAGGAAAGGATGGAAGGACCCACCTTTTGGTGGACGGCGGGCTCCTGAGCAATTATCCCATGTGGGTTTTGGATGATGGAACAAAAGCTTTAAAGCGTCCCACCTTCGGGTTTAAATTTTATGACGCCGCCCCTGCTCCCTGTAAGCCGGATCCCTGGGGGAGCGTGAATCTGGCAGACTACTTAAAGGCCCTTGTTTCCACCTGCATGGATGCCTATGATAACAGCCATGTGACAAAAGGAGATTATGAGCGGACCATAAAAATACCCACGGAGGTCAGGATAAAAGAAGGGAGAGAACGGAAAAAAATCAATGGAGTGGACTTTGACATCACAGAGGAAGAAAGCCGCGCTCTTTTTGAAAATGGAAAAAACGCAGCCGAGCGTTTTTTGGCCCGATGGGATTTTGAAGAATGGAAAAGACGTTACCGGAGTAAAAGTGACTGAGGATAAAACTGTATAACAGTTCAGATAGCCTGAATTGTTATAAAACTATTACAAAATTATCATAAAATCGTTACAAAACTACAAAAGCTCGGGAAATGCAGGATTGTTTTTTTGAAAAAAGAGGACTATAATAAAAAAATATACCAAGGAGAGCGAGGAAATACATTTGGAAGAAAATGAAAAAGTCATACTGTTCGAGAGAACGCCTGTACCGAAGGCCATAGCGAAATTAGCCATTCCAACCATTTTAAGTTCCCTGGTCATGGTGATCTATAACCTGGCAGACACTTATTTTGTGGGGATGTTAAATGATCCCGTACAAAACGCGGCGGTGACTCTGGCCTATCCGGTGCTGTTAGCTTTCAATGCGGTCAACAACCTGTTTGGTGTGGGTACTTCCAGCATGATGAGCCGTGCACTGGGACGAAGAGACTATGAAACGGTGCGAAAAAGCTCCGCTTTCGGATTTTACTGCTCCCTGTTTTTCGGACTTCTATTTTCCTTTTTATGTACTGTGGGAAAAGCGCCGCTTTTGAGACTTTTGGGAGCGGATTCCGTCACCATATCGGCCACGGACAGCTACATGTTCTGGACGGTCAACTGTGGCGCGGCTCCGGCAATCCTTAATGTGGTAATGGCTTACCTGGTCCGTTCCGAGGGAGCCTCCCTCCATGCCAGCATTGGAACCATGAGCGGATGTTTTTTAAATATGATCCTGGATCCGGTTTTCATTCTGCCCTGGGGCTTAAATATGGGCGCTGCCGGGGCCGGATGTGCCACCTTCCTGTCCAATTGTTTTGCATGTGGATACTTTTTTGTCCTTCTCTTTAAAAAGAAAAACAATACTTATGTGTGTGTAAATCCCAGGCGGTTCAGCCTGAAAAAGGAAATCGTTTTTGGAATCTGCGCTGTGGGTATACCAGCTTCCATTCAGAACCTGTTAAATGTGACGGGAATGACCATCTTAAATAACTTTACCTCTGGCTATGGGGCCGACGCAGTGGCGGCCATGGGAATTGCACAGAAAATTAACCAGGTGCCTTTTCAGATTGCTCTGGGTTTTTCACAGGGAATCATGCCTTTGGTGAGCTACACTTACTCCAGCAAGAACCACAGACGCATGAAGGATACTATCCTGTTTGCCGCAAAGCTCATGGTGCCCGGCATGCTTATGGTGTCCCTTGTATACTACTTAGGCGCAGGAGTCCTGGTGCGGCAGTTCTTGGATAATGAGACTATTGTAGCATACGGAACCAGATTTTTAAGGGCTTTTTGTCTGGGCCTTCCTCTGATTTATACAGATTTTCTGGCTGTGGGTGTATTCCAGGCTCTGGGACTGGGAAGGAACGCCCTTATATTTGCTATTATGAGAAAAATCATCCTGGAAATTCCGGCGCTGTTTATCCTGAATTATTTATTCCCATTGTACGGCCTTCCCTACGCCCAGCCCTTTGCCGAGTTAATCTTAGCCATGGCGGCGGTCATTATGCTGCGGAGGATATTTAAGAAGAGTACTCTCGGAAACTCTTTGTGCCCGGATTTGTGAGATGATTTTTTGTCAGAAGTGCACAAATTTATGAGGCGTACGTGGAACGTACGTTGATTAAATTTGGGTGCTTCTGGCGGAAAATCAGCCGCAAAGATGGGTGCAGGGGAGTTTTCGAGAGTGCTCAAGAGGTGCCAGGGAGGAGAAACTTCGCTGTAAACCTGCATGCGTCCGGCAGCGGACGCACCACTGCATATGAAAGTCTGGCGGGTGCATTAGGCATCCCTGAATACATGCCGGCTGTTTGGCGGCGGGACTTTCATAGTACCCCCATGCCCCGCTTGCGTGCCCCCGTTTTCGCACAGCTCAGCGCCGGAGCGCTGAGCTTTCATAGTAAGAGTTTACACCGTGACGAGTCACCCCGCTGGTTCGTCACGGAACAATACGGTTTTGGAGTCAAAGCATTGTTCACAGGGCGTAACTGTTCTGCCCAGGACTTTGCACTTGCTGCAAAGTCCGTAAGAATACGTGGAAGTTGGAGAGAATCCATCGGAGAGAATCCAGCCCATTTTCTGTTTGCACAGGGAGAAAAAATGTGATATGATATTCCGTACCAGGCATGGCGCTATATGGGAAGCTATCGCCATGAAAAACAAATCATTTATCCGTCTTTTTCGTTCTAAAGAAATTCATAGAATCTGGATGTTCAGCCTGAAATCGGGCATTATATCCATTTTGTAACAGAAATAAATATTGGTACAGGAAGCCATTGTCTGGGGAGGTAAAGTAAATTATAATGGAGGTAAGTTCTCATATGACTCCTGGAAAGGAGAATGTATGGGAAACAAAGAACGCGCGGGAAAGCAGCCGCTGGAGGACCGGGCGCTAAAGGCAGCGGCACAGTTCATGGGACAGGAACTTCTCCCCTTTCTTGGGATTGAAGGCACCATGAAGCGCATTGCGCCCACAGAGCAGGTGCACATGGAAATCAGGGACCTGATGGAAGATTTCAATTTTGAAATGGAAGATGGTACCTGGAAGCATCTGGAGTTTGAAAGCGACAGCATTACAAAAGAAGATTTACGCCGGTTCCGGGCATATGAAGCCGTACTCAGTTATCAGTATAAGGTGGAGGTGTCAACCTATGTGATATGCAGCTCCAGAGTTCCCACAGTGCGGTGCGAACTTTGGGAAGGTTTCAATACATACCGTGTGCAGGCTGTCAGAATGAAGGAGCACAATGCGGATCCGATGATTGAGGAATGTGAGAAAAAGCAGAGGGAAGGGTTCCTTCACAGGGAAGATCTGATAAAGCTGCTTCTGGTGCCGCTGATGGGCGGCAGAATGTCTCAGCCGGAGAGAATCCAAAGATGCCTGAATATGGTAAAAAAAGAGAAGAGGTCCCTGGGACAGGAAGATATCGCGCGGATGCAGGCGGTTTTATATGCACTGGCAATGAAATTTCTGACAACAGAGGAACTGATGGAGGTAAAGGAGGGAATCAAAATGACAATATTGGGAGAAATGATAAGACAGGATGGAATTGAGGAAGGAATGGAAAAAGGAATGCAGGCACTGGTGGAGTCCTGCCTGGAGCTTGGCGTGCCTTCCGGTGAAATTATCTCCAAGCTGATTGAAAAGTTCGCATTGACAAAAGAGAAGGCGGAGGAACGGTACAGGAAATATTGCAAAGATATAGAAAAATAACAGTTCAGGCTGTCTGAACTGTTACCTGCTGTCGTTACTGTTCACAGGTGCCCTGTGAACGTAACAGCATATGCCCATTTGAAATCGCCTGCGGTGATGGGGCATATGCTTTGGCCCCATAACGGTATTGGCTCATGACGAATCAGCGGAGTGATTAGTCATGGAGTGAACAGTAACCTGCTGTCACCGGTGGGTAAATTTCTCTGTAAACGCTTCTTGCATTCTGATTTGGACCGTGCTATGATTTAGTAAAAATGAAGAAAGATGGAGGATATGTACCATGGATAAAAAAGTTTCTGAACTTTTAAACACCCAGATCAACAAAGAATTCTACTCAGCATATCTGTACCTGGATATGGCAAACTTCTATTCTTCCAGGGGACTGGACGGCTTTGCCAACTGGTATGAGATTCAGGCAAAGGAAGAACAGGATCACGCTATGCTGTTCTACCAGTATATGCAGAACAACGGCGAGGCTGTGACCCTGGAGGCTATTGCAAAACCGGATAAGGTATTTGAGACCCTGATGGATCCGCTGACAGCTGCTTTGGAGCATGAAAAGTATGTGACCTCTTTAATCAATGATATATATGATGCGGCCGCAGCGGCCAGAGATCACCGTACCATGCAGTTTTTGGACTGGTTTGTGAAGGAACAGGGAGAGGAAGAGAAAAATTCCGGTGACCTGATTCAGAAAATGAAGCTGTTCGGAGATGATGCCAGAAGTCTTTATCTGTTAAATCAGGAACTAAAGGCAAGAGCATATTCCGCACCTTCCCTGGTATTATAAAAAAATCCTGCCCGGCCATGAAAAAGAGATACATGGCCGGGTTTTTTGTGCAATAGGGAAGAGCATCCTGCTGCGTAAAAAATGCTCTTTCGGGATCAGGCCGCAGCGGAAAGGAAGATGATACATACGCGGTCCGACACAGGCAGAGGAAATAACAGGCAGAGGAAATAACAGGGGGAGGAAATATCAGGCGGAGGAAGGATCAGATGGGCTTATAAAACAGCTCATGCTGCCGGGTGACCCGGGCCCGGATCTGCTCCAGAAAGGAATCAGGACCCAGTACCCGGATAACGGGGCCGAAGGAGAGAATTTCAATTAAAAGCTCTGTCTCATCGGCCGTGTCATAGTAAAGGGAACAGATCCAGGTTTTTGTTTCTTCATTGTATCTGGTGCGCTTTTCATAGTTGGCAAAGTGCAGCATGCACCGTTCCAGGGAATTCCTCTCGCCGCCGATTTCCAGGACCACAGGCTCCTCACAGCGGCGGACCGGAAGGAAGGAACGTAGGGCGGCGGTTTCCGGCATCTTTTCATGGGAGGGGTGGCAGGCCAGAATCCGCCCCAGATTCAGGATCGTATTTTTGGAAAACTGTTTTCCTGACCGCTCCAGACAACAGAGCCTGAACTTCCCGTCTCTGGAAGAATACTGGAGCTGGTAGGGAGCAGCCTCCCGGACAGAGCTTTCGCCTTTTCGGTTTTCGTAGGCGATAAACAGAGCCTGCCTGTTTTGGAGGGCATTAAGGATGATGTGGAAGCGTTTTTTGTATTCTGTGTCCTCATAGGGGTCTCTGTCTTCATAAGTATCAAAGAAATGAAAATCCTTCCAGGAAAAAAGAGGGTCTGTACCGGAAAGCCAGAAGGCGGCTTCCCCATATTGTTCCTCAGTCAGAAAAAGCCGGATTCTGGGGTCTTTTAAAAGGGCGGAAAGCCAGGATTTCTGGACCTTTGTGAGGGGAAGAGCACCGGGCTTTAATACGTCAGGGTGTGTAAGAACCGTACATCCGGAGGAAGAAAGAAAAGGCCAGGTCCCGTCCAAAAGCTTTGGTACAATGGCCAGGGCGCTTTCCTGGTATCCGTAGAGTTCAGAAAGCTCACGCATCCGTTTTTCTGTTACCGGGGAGGATTCTGCTTCCATTAAAATATGGCGGATCACCTGATAATAGCAGTTATAGTATTTCTCAAACAGTTCCATGTTCCGTTCCTTTCGGCAGACCATACATTTTATACATTGTTTCCAAATCCCGCACAAGCTTTCCGATGACCACAGCATTGGTGCCCTGAATGTCCAGAATCCGCCCGGTGAAGGTTTTCACCCAGGACAGCATCTCATTGGTGTCAAAAAACAGGCCGCTGTACAGGTATTCATGGTCACGGATTTTTAAGATTTCCCCGCCGCGGCTTTCCCGGTACAGTCGGTTTAAAATGTGGGGCTCCCGTTCCTCGTCAATCCAAAGCTTCATATAGATTTCCTCCATCCGGCTGATGCCGTCGAAGGAAACGCCCCAGCAGTGCCTCATGTTTCTTAAAAGGGCATTCTCATATTCTTCATATTTCTCACAAGTCTCCAGATGCGTTACGGCAGTGATGGAGTCCAGGCGGTAATTGATGAACCGTCTCGGTCCCTCCAGATAGAGGCAGAGATACCGTCTTCCGGTCTGGGTACTGACATATATTTTTAAGGGAATCCCTGTCACTGTGGAGCTATTCTGGCTGCGGCTGCTTCGGTTGATAAAGGAGATTCTCTTTTGCTTCTTCATGGCTGTTAAAATATCACAGAGGACGCCGTCCTCCAGAGTATGGACGATAAAGTGGTGTTTAAACTGAAAGAGATGGTTTTCCGTATCTGCCTCATCCAGAATGGTGCTTCCCACAAAGCCGAATGGTGCGGCTTCCTGATAGAAGGTGACCGCCATAAGGAGGGCCTGCCAGGTATCGGAAGAAAGTGTTTTGTCACTTGAGGATACAGGTCCGGGAAGGAGCCGGTAGCAGAGGTTTTTTCCCTGTCTGAAGGATGTAAAAAGCCCCAGCTCTTCATATTCCTTAAGTTTAAGCCGCACGGTCTGGCTGTCAAAGGCCATGCCGTACCGGGAAGAAATCTCGTCTGCAAGATCCTTTGCCGTTTTCCCTTCCGGGCTGTCAAAGAGGAGATCCAGGAGAAAAAAGTGCAGAAGAATATCGTTATCTGTAAAGCTTTTGGACTTCCAGGCTCTGTATAAGGGGTTCTGGGGGATGGTTTTGCTGTCCACGCTGATATAGACGTTTTTTCCGTTTTCCGTGTAGGCAGATTTCACATAGTCTCCCAGCCAGCTCTCAATCCGTCTCCGTTCGTTGTCATAGGTGCGGCCGCTTTTTTTATCAAAGTCTCCCCGGCTTTTATATCCGTAGATAAAAAACTGCCGCATGTAGTCCCGGATCCGGTCAAAATTTTTTATCAGTTCGTTAAATTCTGTCATATCCATGCCCTCATTTCTGTTCTCATTATAGTCCATGGCAGCCGGAAAGTCCATGTTCGCAATGTTTTTTAAATGATTTCCCTGGAAAATTCCGGTATGTTAAAGATACAGACAGACAAAATAGTAACAGTATAGCCTTGCATCTTCTTGCCCGCGTACCGCGTACAAGAAGCCCCGGGCGTCTGCCCTGTGAAGATTCAGAGCACGGCTGAACTGTTGCACAAAATAAGGAAGAGAGGATGTGAGTGTATGTTTGTATGGTATGAAAAGGAAAATATGAAGGTCCCGGCGAAGGTGTGGCTGGAAACAAAGGAAGATCTGGATGAGACCTGTGTGGAACAGGCATACCATCTGTCCCGGCTTCCGTTTCTCCATAAATGGGTGAGCTTAATGCCGGACACCCACGCAGGAATGGGAATGCCCATCGGCGGCGTCATTGCAGCCAGGGGAGTTGTGATTCCCAATGCCGTGGGGGTGGACATCGGATGCGGAATGGCCTACACAAGAACCAACGTGCGGCTTGAGGAAATCAAAGATATTATGACAGGAAACGGCACCATGGTTCAGGCCATGATCGGGGATATCATGCGGAATATTCCGGTGGGCTTTTCCCATCATAAGACTCCCATGCCATGTTATACCTTAGACAGGGCTTTTGATGAGATGGACCGGTATGAGGAGGACGGAGAGCTTTTGGGACAGATGGAGGCAGGATATTTTCAGATTGGGACCTTGGGCGGCGGAAACCATTTTATTGAGCTCCAGGCGGACGATGAGGGGTTCCTTTCCATCATGATTCATTCGGGAAGCCGTCATTTCGGAAAATCTGTGTGCGATTATTTCCATCAGAAAGCCCGGGAGATCAATATCCGCTATTACAGCCAGGTGCCCGATGAATACCGTCTGGCTTTCCTTTCTGCGGACAGCAGGGAGGGGAGACGGTATTTAAACTGGATGAATCTTTCCATGGATTTTGCCCGGGAAAACAGGGAGAAAATGATGCTTGCCGTAAAAGCGGTGATGGAAAAGTGGATTGGAAAGTACACGGATCTTAACCTGGAATTTTCCGAAGACATCAACTGTCATCACAATTATGCAGCTCTGGAGACCCACTACGGAGAGGAAGTCTTTGTTCACAGAAAAGGCGCCGTGCGGGCGGAAAACGGGGAGCTGGCGGTGATTCCCGGCGCCATGGGCTCATACAGCTACGTGGTCATGGGAAAGGGAAATCCGGAAAGCTTCTGCTCCTGTTCCCATGGCGCAGGAAGACAGTATTCCAGAAAGGGCGCCATGGCAGCCTTTACAGCCGAGGAGGTGATTCTGGATTTGAACAGGCAGGGTGTGGTACTTGGAAAAAGAGGAAAGGCTGATGTGGCGGAGGAGAGCCGGTTTGCCTATAAGGACATTGATATGGTCATGGACAGCCAGAAAGACCTGGTGGTTCCTGTGCGGAGACTTAGGACCGTAGGAGTGGTGAAGGGATAAGCAGGCAGCACAATCGCGGAGCGATTCCAGGCGGCTGCATACCGCAGCAGCTCAGGGGGAATCCGAATGATTACTGAAAAGGGGATATATGAAGACTGCAAAGTCAGGATATAGTAGCGGGTTATCGAAAGATGTGGTATATTTAGTTTCATAGAGGAGCATTCCCGGACATTTTTCTGCCCCCATCTTCGGGATGGATTTTCCGGGGGCACTCCACAAGAAAAGAGAGGGTGCAAAAAATCTATGGAAGAAGAAAATAAAGTTCATAAAAGACGCGTCCGCTACCGGGGGACCCACCCCCGTACCTTTGAGGAGAAATACAAGGAGCAGAATCCGGAAAAATATGCTGACACCATTGAAAAGGTCATTAAAAAGGGCAGTACGCCTGCGGGAATGCATCTTTCCATCTGTGTGAAGGAAATTCTGGATTTTCTGGAAATTAAACCGGGGCAAAAGGGGCTGGATGCCACTCTGGGCTATGGGGGACACAGCAGTGAAATGTTAAAGGCCTTAAAGGGAGAAGGCCATCTTTACGGGCTGGATGTGGATCCGATAGAGATCGTAAAGACCAGAAAACGCCTGGAAGATAAAGGTTTTGGAGAGGACATCTTCACCGCCAGACAGATGAATTTTGCGGACGTTGATGTGCTGGCGTCGGAGGTGGGCCTCTTTGATTTTGTTCTGGCAGATCTGGGCGTATCCTCCATGCAGATTGACAATCCGGAGCGGGGCTTCACATATAAGTTTGAAGGTCCCCTGGATTTGCGGCTGAATCCCCAAAAGGGGATTTCCGCAGCCCAACGCCTTGCCTCCGTTTCTCAGGAAGAGCTCTGTGGAATGTTTAAGGAAAATGCCGACGAGGTGTATGCGGCGGAAATTGCGAGGGAAGTGGGAAAGAGAAACAGGAAAAAGCAGTATATTGAGACCACCACCCAGTTTAAGGAGGCCATCGAATGTGCCCTGAGCTTTCTGCCGGAGGAGGAGCGGGCAGAGGCAGTGGTCAAGTCCTGTAAACGGTGCTTTCAGGCCTTAAGAATTGATGTGAACCAGGAATTTGAAGTTCTTTACAGCTTCCTTGAAAAGTTGCCGGAAATTCTCGTGCCGGGAGGACGGGTCGCTGTCCTCACCTTTCATTCCGGAGAGGACAGGCTTGTAAAGCAGTTCTTTAAGGAAGGAAAAAAGGCGGGCCTTTACAGCAGGATTTCAGAGGAGGTAATCCGCCCTTCCGCAGAAGAATGCGGGAGAAATCCCAGGGCGCGTTCCACGAAAATGCGCTGGGCCATCCGTTCCATGAATGAAAAGACGTCTTAACAGTTTCTTCTGACTTCACGGGGATACGCCAGGAGAAGATTTAAAAAACTTACCAATATATGAATTTTTCTTGAAGAAAAGGGGAATTTGTGATAGGGTAACGATTAGAAAAAATAAGTCGGTTCAGGCAGAAACTTGTCGAACATTCAGGAAGGCAGGACGGAATGAAAAAGTACCTGAAAACAGCCGGAGGAGTTCTGGGGCTTATTATGTCCCCGGTCTTCTCCTATCTTTTGTTTGAATATGTCACCGGAAATCTCTTAAAAATACCCGTTTCCCAGGCAGTAATGAATGTGGGGTGGATGTTTTTACTGTACCTGGCAGTCTTTTCTTTGTCTGGCTCCTCCAGGGTTTCCATCCCGGTTTCGTCCTTTATTTTTTATTTTATTTCTCTGGCAGAGGCCTTTGTGGTTTCTTTCCGAGACCGCCCTATCATGCTTTGGGATGTGCTGGCGGTGAAAACGGCCATGACTGTGGCGGGAAATTACCGGTTTATGCCTGCTAAGTCCATGGTTTTTGCGGGATTTCTTTTGCTTCTCATGAATCTGGTTCTGTGGTTTGTTCCGGTCAGGGTGAAGGGATGGAAGCAGAGAGTGCCCCTGTGTGCCGGAGGATTCATTTTGGCCTTCGGCTGCGGCAGCTTTTTGTTTACCCGTATCGCCTCCAGTATGGAAGTCAACCTCTGGATGATTAACGATACCTACGAAAACTGCGGCTTTTTCCTTTCCACGGCGGCATCCATCAAATATATGGTAAAAAAGCCGCCCCAGGGCTATTCCAGAAACCGGGTACAGGAGATTTATGAGGAAACAAGGACTGCACAGGCCGAAGAAAATACAAAAGAGACCAAAGCAGTTCAGCCTGTGAATCTGATCTGTATTATGAACGAAAGTCTGACTGAACTTAAAGTGATCGGAGACTACACTACCAATATCCCCTATTTCCCGTTTCTGGACAGTCTGACGGAAAATACCATGCGGGGGAGTCTTTGTATGCCGGTGTTCGGTTCCCTGACCAGCAATTCGGAATTTGAATTTCTGGTGGGCGATTCCATGTCCATGATGCCCGGAAACTCCATTGCCTATCAGTTTTTCGTGGAACCACAGACCAAATCTCTTGTGTCCACTTTAAAGGACCAGGGATATACGGCCATTGCCATGCACCCGTATTCAGGAGACAACTGGAACCGGAGGACCTGTTACCGGAACATGGGCTTTGATGCGTTTCTGGATTTTGAATTTTACAGGGGAAGCGAAAAGATTAGAAACTATATCAGCGATCAGGCCGATTATGAGAAAATCATCGAGATGGTGGAGGAAAAGGAAAGCCCGGACGATAAATTATTCCTTTTTAATGTGACCATGCAAAACCATGGCGGCTATGAGGGGGTCTACGATAACTTTGAAGAACAAGTTTGGCTCACAGGGGAGCTGGAAGGAAAGTATCCGAAAACAGACCAGTTTTTGTCTCTTATGAAGGAGTCAGACGCGGCGTTTGAATTTCTGATCCGCTATTTTGAGAATTGTGATGAGCCAACGATGATTGTCATGTTCGGAGATCACCAGCCCAGCGTGGAAAACGGCTTTTTTGATGATGTATACGGAGTGCCAAGCTCTGAGGTTTTGTGGCAGGACCAGCTTGTCTGGTATGAGACGCCCTTCTGGATATGGACCAACTATGAGACAGAATCCAGGGATATGGGACGGCTGGGGGCCATCTATCTTTCTTCCTATATGCTGGAGCGGGCAGGCCTTTCGATGACGCCTTATAACCAGTTTCTTCTTTCTTTGTCAGAAGAACTTCCGGTGGTCCATTTTCTGGGATGCTACACGGAGGACGGAACCTATTATCCCTGGGGAGATGCAGAGGATGGCGGCCATTCCTTCAGCCAAAAGCTTAAGGATTATGAGATACTGGTTTACAACCACAGTCTGGACCAGAGAAAGGTAAATGAAATGTTTTCTCTTCCGGGAAATTGAAAATAAGGGGGAATTGCAATGGAAGCCTCAAAAAAAGCAGACGGACATACGCTGTGGACGCTGTTTAAGACCTGCTTTATCATAAGCGCCTGCACCTTTGGAGGCGGAATGGTAATCATTTCCATGCTCCAGAAAAAATTTGTGGAGGAATTAAAATGGATTGGACAGGAAGAGGTTATGGACCTTGTGGCCATTGCCCAGTCCTGTCCCGGTGTCATGGCAGTCAATACCTCCATCATCATCGGCTACCGGATTGCAGGAGTGACCGGAGCCCTCATTACCGTGTCGGGGACCATTCTGCCGCCCATGATCATTCTGACCATTGTTTCCGCCTGTTATGTGCAGTTTCGGCAGAACCGCATCATTGCCCTTCTTTTAAAAGGAATGCAGGCCGGAGTGGCGGCAGTGATGATCAACGTGACAATCACAATGATAAAAAGTGTGATAAAGGATAAAAAGCTTCTTTCCATTCTCATGCTGGCAGCGGCGTCTTTTGCTGTGCTGGTGTTTGATGTGGATATTATTCTGGTAATTCTGGTGTGCGGTGTCATAAGCGGGGTGATGTCATGATTTATTTTGAACTGTTTCGAACTTTTTTTCTGATCGGGCTTTTCAGCTTTGGCGGCGGGATGGCCAATATGGAGTTAATGAGAAGCCGGGTGGTGGCACAGCATGGCTGGATGACTACCGGGGAATTTACTGACATTATCTCCATTGCTGAGATGACTCCCGGGCCCCTTGGAATCAATATTGCCTCCTTTGTAGGGACCCGTGTGGGCGGAGTTCTGGGGACGCTTTCGGCAACCTGCGCTTATGTGCTTCCGTCCCTGGTGATCGTGATGATTCTGGCAAGAGTCTACTATAAATATAGAAACCTGGATCGGGTAAAGGGAGTTTTAAACGGCCTTCATCCGGCAGTGGCCGCCATGGTCCTGGCGGCTGCCATAAAGATTGTGGGAAATGCCTGGTGGGGAGGGAATGTGAGCCTGTCCGGTTCCAACTGGGTGGCCATTGCTTTGACACTGGTATCTCTGGCTATTCTCCAGAAAAAGAAGGCAGGTCCGGTACAGACGATTCTGGCCTGCGGCGTCATTGGCACCATCCTTTACGGAGCACTGGGAATTCCCGTATAAAAAAGACCTGATTCAACGGTTACTATCACTGTAACATCATTCAATGTGGAGATTGACAAGCCAGTTCAAAAAGAATAGAATATTTTAGTGAGAGAAGCAAGTCCCAACCGGTTGTTGGGGACTGAAACCCTACGCTTATATATTTAGGAGGAGTATACATGAATGAGTGATAATGAGTTATTAGAAGCTTGCTATACTTCTACATACCACAGATATGCAGACAGCATAAAACAGACTGAAGCAATGTAAGCCGATATTGAAATAATGAAAAAAGTCATTGCAGAGCACAGCGAAAAAATTAATAATATCGCACAGGGGACGGGAGACCGTCCTCTTATATTGAGGTTCGGTCTCGCACTGTAAGAGAAAGGAAAGGGAAAGTATGAATTATATGGTTTGCATACCGGCTCCGGATACTGTTTCCAGAGAGACCTGTGAGAAGGTACATAATATTCTGGCCAGGATGTCGGATGCGTATAAGCTTAATATTGTTCCGGAACCGGTGAAGGCGAAGCAGTCTCCATGTCCGGACTATTATAAAAAATACCGGATTTACAAGGAAATCAAGGAGCGGGACGGCAACGGGGAGGCATATCTTCTCCAGGAAGAGGAGGAGATGATTCTAAGCGTCTGCCGGACAGAGGAGGAGGCAGAGTTAATGAAACACTGCACTTACGCCTATCAGTATCCGGCCAATCTGGTGATTAAAAGTTTCCGGGAAGACAAAAAAGACCGGAAACAGTAAAGGAGTAAGGATATGTTAGCATTTGAATGTGATTACCTGGAGGGAGCTCATGAGACTGTTATGAAGCGCCTTTTGGAAACAAATATGGAAAAGCTCCCGGGATACGGAAGCGATCCCTACTGTGCAGACGCGGCGGAAAAAATTCTTAAGGTGTGCGGCTGCCCCGAAGGGGAGGTCTTTTTTCTGGTGGGCGGGACACAGACCAACGCCACAGTGGTCGACAGTCTTTTACAATCCTATGAGGGCGTTGTGGCCGCCGCCACGGGACATGTGAGCGTCCACGAGGCGGGAGCCATAGAGGCAGGCGGGCATAAGGTCCTGACAATTCCGGAGCACCAGGGAAAAATAGATGCTTTTGAGCTTAAGGAATATTTAAAGACTTTCTGGGGTGACGGGAACCACGACCACATGGTTTTTCCGGGGATGGTTTATATTTCCCACCCCACCGAGTATGGAACTCTGTATACAAAGGAACAGTTAAAAGATATCAAGGAAGTCTGCCGGCAGTATGAAATCCCCTTATATCTGGACGGGGCACGGCTGGGATACGGGCTGGCGGCCAAAGACACAGATGTGACGCTGCCGGTGGTGGCAGAATACTGTGATGCCTTTTATATCGGAGGAACCAAAGTGGGGGCTCTCTGCGGGGAAGCTGTGGTGTTTCCCCATAACAATACGCCGAAACGGTTTCTTACGATGGTAAAGCAGCATGGAGCCCTTCTGGCCAAGGGACGCCTTCTGGGAATCCAGTTTGATACGCTTTTTACAGATGATCTGTATCTTAAGATTTCAGAGCACGCCATCCGCATGGCTGAGCTGCTAAAGGAGGGTTTAAAGAAAAAGGGCTATGTTTTTCACCTTGATTCCCCCACCAACCAGCAGTTTGTAATTCTGGAAAACGGGAAGATGGAAGAGTTGAAAAAGAAGGTCTCTTTCAGCTTCTGGGAAAAATATGATGATACCCATACGGTGGTCCGATTCGCCACGAGCTGGGCCACAAAGGAGGAAGATGTCCGGTCTCTGATTTCGCTTCTTTAGGAAAAAAATGTATAAACCTGAAAAAATCCGGAAAACTACGAATAAAAGCGGCCGTTTTGTTTTCATGCGGCAGGTGCGGTGAGTGCCTTTATTTTATGGGGCAGGCTCTGTGCTGGCCCGCCTGAACAGCCGCAAAAAAAGTAATATGAGCAGGAGGAAATCCGGATGGAATTAAAGGGAAGCAGAACCGAGCAGAATCTGGTGGCCGCTTTTGCGGGGGAATCCCAGGCGAGAAACAAATACACCTATTTTGAGGAAGTGGCCAGACGGGAGGGCTACGAGCAGATTGCGGGAATTTTTAAGGAAACAGCCGACAATGAAAAAGAGCATGCCAGGCTGTGGTTTGAGGAACTGAAGCTTCTTGGAAACACAGAGGAAAACTTAAAGGCAGCCGCGGCAGGTGAAAATTACGAGTGGACAGAGATGTATAAGACTTTTGCAGAGGAAGCCGAAGCCGAGGGCTTTGCGGAACTGGCCAGGAAGTTTCGCATGGTGGCCGCCATTGAAAAGACTCATGAGGAAAGATATGTAAGGCTTTTAAATAATGTGGAGATGCAGAAGGTGTTTGAAAAGTCGGAAGAAACCATGTGGGTATGCAGAAACTGCGGCCATCTGGTGGTGGGAAAGAAAGCCCCGGCTGTCTGCCCTGTATGTGCACATCCGCAGAGCTATTTTGAAGTGAGAGCTGAAAACTACTAAGGGGCTTGTTGGTGAGGCCGCCGGAACTGTTACTGAAAATATCCCGGCGGCCGCTTTTTATATTGGCAATTTAGTAAAAGTATGGTATAATGTCGACAGACATTATACCTGTGCATCTGATTTCTGCGTTCACCGCAGAAAGTCAGGCACTGGAATCCGCCGGAGGCACCATGGCCGCTTGCGGACATGGTATAATGTCGTAAGACATTATACCTGTTCTCCACAGATACGAAAAGAGGCTTACCCCATGAAAAAGAAAATATGTCCCTGCTGTGACCAGGTGATCAAAAACGGAATATACTGTAAAGGCTGCAGGCGTATTGTCCTGAGGCCAGTGATATGGGATGTGGATTACTACTTGAATGAGCGTCATCCGGCTTCAGAAACAAATTGTCAGTACCATGGTGATCTGCATACCGGAAAAATGGCAGCCCCAGAATCCACAGTCTCCAAATCCGCAATTCCAGGATCTGTGCGTTCAAAAGCTGTCGTACAGCGCACCCAGACCCCGAAACCGAAAGCAAAACGTACCCCTGAAAAGGGGATACTGGCCAGACTGGGTTCTGCCGGGGCTGCGTGTTTGGGTATTGTTATCATTGGTATTGGCATCGGTCTGTTTAGCCACCTGGCAGAAACATCCGGGGGTATTGTCAAATGGCTGGACTCCATGGAAGAAGCAAAGGCAGAACCGGTTTCTGACAAAACCTGGGAAGAAGAACTTCCAGAGGATAATTCGGAGGAAAACGAGTTTTACGACTGGGAGCGCAGCGATGAGGAGGTAAAAGAAGCCGGGATCCCCTGCAATGGATATGGTCACTTGAGCATTGAAGAATCTGAAGTGCTTCCGCTGTTTGAAGCTCTGCTGTCAGAGACCTCCTTCCAGGCTGACTGTACCAAATATAGTTATAACCAGTTCATGGACGAGGCTACCTGGTATAATACCACTTATGAATACGATTTGTCCCGCCAGGAAGACTACTGCGGTTATGTTAATCTGCATTTTGATACCGTGGATGGCCGTATGCATGGCATAGACCTTTTTTTCGGGAATCGGGAAGACTTGTATGAAATGGCTGATTTGTCCATAAATCTGCTGACGGAACTTGGTATTCTGAACGATCCTCCGACTGGCCGCAGCCTGTTCGATGAAGCCCTGGAAAAAGACCCGGAAGGAGTGATGAGGTTTTTGCTGGAAGAGACGCTGGAAATCTCCTGCGTGGAATTGGACGGGGAGTATTATATGATGTATATTGGTGCCAGGCTGCCCCAGGACAATGAAGTGTATCCATAAAATGGATCAGAGCCGGCAGATTTCGTGCCGGCTCCGGTTTATTTTGCTTTAGCCAACAATGTTTCTAACTCCTTTGACAACTTTAATTTCATCAACTCTAATTCTTTTTGAGAAGGACGGTTATCATCACAGTACATTTTTTCCTTCGGATACCACCAGACAGGGCCTTTTCCATTATTGCCATAGTTTTCAATATCTCCATTTGTTCTCGGAAACAAATGCCAGTGAAGATGTGTATCCCCATTTCCCAATAGTTCATAATTCATTTTTTCTGCTCCGAATGCTTTTGACACAGCTTCGGCTACAATGGACTATGGATTAGTTCCATCTTTAATCATTTGAATTCTTTCACAGACAAGGCACATACACAAACCTCCTGCAATCCTAAAACACCTCAAATCCGCTCACTTTTCTGCGAAAAATGGCGTCTTTTCGGTGTTTTAGGTCTGCATATTGTAACCGTTCCGACAGTCTCTGAACGGTCACCGCACATTTACTATTTTTTATAGTTCTTCAGGGTGATAATGGACATGCAAAAGCTCATGGGCTCTGTCTTTCAACACCCCGTCCTCATAGAGGCGGAGTACTACCGGATTCTCATCCGATCTTTTTACGAGTGCGCTCTTATCGGCGGTATAAAGTCCCGAAGACCGTTTCTGTTTAGCCTCAAAAAATCCTTCAGGCTGTCCTGCGCCGCCGATACAGCCGGCGGGGCAGGCCATGACCTCCACAAAATCGAAATGTTCTTCGCCGCTTTTAATGAGGTGAATTAACTCGTCCGCATTTCCAAGACCGCTGACAACGGCGGCATGGATGGTTTTCCCCTGAATATCAATGGAGAATTTTTTAGTGCCTGTGATGCCCCGGACGCCGGAATACTCGATTTCCTGGAGGGCGGCATTGCTGCGTTCAGCCACGCGCCTTAAGGCCGCTTCCATAACGCCTCCGCTGTTTCCAAAGATTATGCCGCCGCCGGAACGGATGGAAAACGGCATATCCGGGGCTGTGGGCTCTAAGTCCGCAAACTGGATGCCCAGCTCACGAATCATGGCCGCCAGTTCTTTTGTGGTGATGACAGCGTCCACATCCGGTTTTCCATCCCGGACGAATTCGTCTCTGGCAGCCTCCATTTTCTTTGCCGTACATGGCATGACGGCAACATGGAAGGTTTCCAGGCCGCATTCCTCATCGGACGGCTTATAATATTCCTTAATGACAGCTCCAAACATCTCCATGGGGGATTTGCTGGTGGAAATGTAAGGAATCAGCTCGGGGTGCTTTGTTTCCACAAATTTAATCCAGGCCGGGCAGCAGGAGGTGAACAGAGGATATTTGCGCTTTTCCCCCTTGGCCAGTATTTCTGCCAGTTCATTGGTTTCTTCGATGATGGTCATGTCTGCGCTGACACTTGTATCAAAGGCCAGGTCAAAGCCAAGCATATGAAGGGCCGTGTAAATTTTATAGATGGTATTTTCTCCCGGCGGCATGCCGAATTCTTCACCCAGGGCAACACGGACTGCAGGGGCAATCTGAGCAACCACCCGTTTTTTGGGATCATAGAGGGCGGACCATACCCGCTTGATATCCTTTTTGATGGTGATGGCTCCTGTGGGACAGACGGCAGCGCACTGGCCGCAGCCCACGCATTCTGTTTCTGAAAGTTTTTTCCCGAAGGCCGGAGAAACTTCCATATTAGAACCGCGGTGGACAAAGTCGATGGCGCCCACATGCTGCACCTCATTGCACATGCGGACACAGTCGCCGCAGAGAATGCATTTATTCATGTCCCGGACAATGGAGGATGAGGAATTATCAATCTCAAAGTCAGGTCGGTTGTTTTTAAAACGGATGTGATCCAGTCCGAACCGCCTTGCCAGAAACTGGAGCTGACATTTCTGGTTCTTTTCACAGATGGTGCAGTCCCGGCAGTGAGAGGCCAGAAGCAGTTCCAAAATCATTTTCCTGTGATGGTGGAGCTTCGGGGTATTGGTCCGGATCACCATTCTGTCTTTGGGCGGAGTGGAGCAGGAGGCAATGATGTTTCCCCTTTCGTCCTCTACCACGCACATACGGCAGGCGCCGTAAATGGAAAGATCTGTGTAATAGCAGAACGTCGGAATATGGATACCGACATTCCGGATAACCTGAAGGATGTTTTTTTCGTCGGTGAACTCTGCGCGGAGTCCGTCAATAATCATGTATTTAGCCATGGGTTCCCTCCTACACTTCTTTTACGGCGCCGAAATTGCAGCCTTCCAGGCAGGCGCGGCACTTAATGCATTTATCCTGGTCAATGACATGGGGATTTTTCACAGTTCCGGAAATTGCGCCGACGGGGCACATTCTGGCACATTTGGTGCATCCCTTACAGAGCTCAGGGTCAATCCGGAGAGAAATAAGCGCCCTGCACTGGCCGGCCGGACATTTTTTGTCTACCACATGAGCCAGATATTCATCACGGAAATACTGTAAGGTACTGCTTACGGGGGAGGGCGCTGATTTCCCAAGGCCGCAGAGAGCCGTCTCGGAAATGGTGGAAGAAAGCTCTTCCAGAAGACGGATGTGCTCCAGGGTTCCGCGGCCTTCCACAATGTCTGTGAGAAGTTCCAGCATTCGTTTGGTTCCCTCCCGGCAGGGAACGCACTTTCCGCAGGATTCATTCTGGGTGAAGTTCATAAAAAATCTGGCTACTTCCACCATGCAGCTTTTGTCATTCATGACAACCAGGCCGCCGGAACCGATCATGGCTCCAACTTTCTTTAAAGAGTCAAAATCCAGGTGCATATCCAGATGATCTTCCGTGGCGTTTATGCACAGACATCCGCCGGAAGGGCCGCCGATCTGGACGGCCTTGAATTCTCCGTCTTTTACGCCGCCGCCAATATCATAAATGATTTCCCGGAGAGTGGTTCCCATGGGAACCTCAATGAGCCCGGTATTATTGACATTGCCTGTGAGGGCAAAGGCTTTGGTTCCATGATTATTTTCAGGGCCGATGGTCCGATACCAGCCGGCTCCTTTGGAGATGATGGGGGCCACGTTGCAGTAGGTTTCCACATTATTTAGTACGGTGGGCATGTTGAACAGTCCATGTTCCACTGTACGGGGCGGTTTGACACGGGGCATGCCCCGGTTGCCTTCAATGGAGGCAGTCAGGGCGCTTCCTTCGCCGCAGACAAAGGCTCCGGCTCCCTGGCTGATTTTAATATCAAAATCAAAGCCGGAATTCAAAATGTTCTCACCTAAAAGTCCCCGGTCTCTGGCCTGTCCGATGGCGATGGTCAGACGCTCCACTGCAAGGGGATACTCGGCGCGCACGTAAATGTATCCGTGATGGGCCCCGGTGGCAATTCCCGCAATGATCATGCCTTCGATGACCCGATGAGGATCGCCCTCCATCATAGAACGGTCCATAAAGGCTCCGGGGTCGCCTTCATCGCCATTGCAGACCACATATTTATCGGGGCCGGGCTGACGCAGTACCTGTTCCCATTTCTTCCCTGTCGGGAATCCGCCGCCGCCGCGGCCTCTTAATCCGGCTTCGGAAATTTCGTTTACAATCCCTTCCGGAGTCATGTCAAACAGTGCCTTTGCCATGGCGCTGTACCCACCCATGGCAATATATTCACGGATGGATTCCGCGTTGATATGTCCGCAGTGCTCCAGAGCAACCCGGGTCTGCTGCTTATAAAAGGGAATCTCTTCTTGTTTCTGATAAAGATTTCCGTTCTTGTCGCGGTAAACCAGACGGTCCACAACCTCATCATTTAGAATGCTTTTTTCAAGAATTTCTTCGCAGTCTTCTACCCTGACTTTTATGTAAAGCCAGCCCATGGGCTCAATCCGCAGCAGGGGACCCATCTCACAAAAGCCGTGACAGCCGCTTTTTTTGATGCCGATACTTTCATCATGGGCCTCTTCCTCCAGCTGAACCGTGCAGTGGATGCCGCGTTCCTGCATCAGCTGCTGCAGCCTGGCATAGATGTTAAGGGAGCCTCCGGCAACGCACCCTGTGCCGCCGCAGATCAGAATTTGTTTTTTCTGAGCGTTTAATGCCTTTTTAAAATCGTCTCTTTTCCTCTCTAAATCTTCGCGGGTATTTATTCTTGTGACTATCATAGGGAGCCCTCCTCCTTTTCGCGGATTTCCTTTAACATGGCCCTTGCCTTTTCTGGAGTCATGGCCGGATATACATGGTCATTCACTGTACAGACCGGGGCCAGACCGCAGGCACCCAGGCAGGATACGGTTTCCACGGTGAACATCATGTCCGGCGTGGTGGGATTCTTGTCAGTTACTCCGAGCTGTTTACGGATTTCTTCAAGAATCGGAACAGATTTTCTCACGTGGCAGGCGGTGCCGTCACAGACCTTTATGATGTATTTTCCTTTGGGTTTTAAAGAAAAATTCTCATAGAAGGTTGCGACTCCGTAGATTTTCGCCTCGCTGATTTTTAATTTCCGGGCGACATAGCGCAGGGCCTCTTCCGGCAGGTAATGGCATTCTCTCTGGATATCCTGCATGATGCCGATTACAAGTGAGGGATCACAGTCATGGGCTTCAAGAATTTCATCCAGTTTCTCAATACTGATCTGACTCAAAGTACCTTCTCCTTTCTGAATCTTAAATGTTAGTGTATATGATGATTTATGTAACCGTTCAGCGAGTATCTGAACTGTTACAATTTTACTAAAATGTTATAAAAATAACAATATAAAACAGACATTATAAACAAAGGAGATTAGAGCCCCAAAATGTATAAAATTCGAAAATTGTAATTTATGGAAAAAACAGCTTGACAGCTTGAAAGCGCTATGATAGTATGAAAAGTGCACTATTATGGTATCATGTGCATATGGTACCAGTATGCCCAAAATTAGAAGTTGAGATTGAGAAAGAAAACAGGGGTGAAACGTCAATGGAGAAAAGCAGAATACGTCCGGTGCCGGCCGGTAAGAGCGTAAGGATGAGCTACTCAAGACAGAAGGAAGTTCTTGGGATGCCGAATCTGATCGAAATCCAGAAAGATTCCTACCAGTGGTTCCTCGACGAAGGCTTAAAAGAGGTTTTCGATGATATCTCTCCAATCGCAGATTTTGCCGGTCACCTGAGCCTGGAGTTCGTGGACTTCACGCTCTGCAAGGATGACATCAAATATACGATTGAGGAGTGCAAGGAACGGGATGCCACTTACGCAGCGCCTTTGAAGGTAAAGGTGAGACTCTGCAACAAAGATAAAGATGAAATCAATGAACACGAGATTTTCATGGGTGATCTGCCGTTAATGACAGATACAGGTTCCTTTGTGATCAATGGCGCAGAACGGGTTATTGTAAGCCAGTTGGTACGTTCCCCTGGAATATATTACGGAATCGACCATGATAAGATTGGTAAGGAGTTATATTCCTGCACTGTAATCCCCAACCGTGGCGCATGGCTGGAGTATGAGACAGATTCCAATGATGTTTTTTATGTGCGTGTGGACCGTACAAGAAAGGTTCCGGTAACTGTGCTGGTCCGCGCTCTTGGATTCGGTACAAACGCAGAAATTACCGAATTGTTTGGTGAGGAGCCGAAGATTCTTGCAAGCTTTGGAAAGGATACTTCTGACAATTATCAGGATGGCCTTCTGGAATTATATAAGAAGATCCGTCCCGGTGAGCCGCTTTCTGTTGACAGTGCGGAGAGCCTGTTAAACAGCATGTTCTTTGACCCGAGAAGATATGATCTGGCCAAAGTCGGAAGATATAAATTTAATAAGAAGCTTCACTTCAAAAACCGTATTACAGGACAGATTCCATCGGAGGATGTTGTAGATACCAACACCGGCGAAATTCTGGCAGAGGCCGGGAAGCCGCTTTCCAAGGAGCAGGCGACTGCCATCCAGAATGCTGCCGTTCCCTATGTCTGGATCCAGACAGAAGAAAGAACTGTGAAGGTTCTTTCTAATATGATGGTGGATCTGGCCTCTTATGTAAATTTCAAACCGGAAGAGGCCGGTGTGACAGAGTTAGTATTCTACCCGGTGCTGGCTGATATTCTGGCAAAATCAGGGGATATGGATGAGGACCAGCTGAAGGCTGCAATCCGCCGCAACCTCCATGACCTGATTCCGAAGCACATTACAAAGGAAGATATTATTGCTTCCATTAATTATAATATGCATCTGGAGTATGGAATCGGTACAAAAGATGATATTGATCATCTGGGCAACCGCCGTATCCGTGCGGTTGGAGAGTTATTACAGAACCAGTACCGTATAGGTCTTTCCAGAATGGAGCGTGTGGTAAGAGAGAGAATGACCACACAGGATATGGAGGGAATTACTCCCCAGTCCTTAATCAATATCAAACCTGTGACGGCTGCTGTAAAGGAATTTTTCGGAAGTTCCCAGCTGTCCCAGTTCATGGACCAGAACAACCCGCTTTCTGAGCTGACCCACAAGAGACGTCTTTCCGCATTGGGTCCCGGAGGTCTTTCCAGAGAGCGTGCCGGATTCGAGGTTCGGGATGTACACTATACCCATTATGGGCGTATGTGTCCCATTGAGACTCCTGAAGGTCCCAATATCGGTCTGATCAACTCCCTTGCAACGTATGCCAGGGTGAATCCCTATGGCTTTGTTGAGGCTCCTTACCGCGTGGTTGATAAATCTGACCCGGCGAACCCGCAGGTAACTGACGAGGTGGTTTATCTGACCGCCGATGAAGAGGATAACTATATCGTGGCCCAGGCCAACGAGCCTCTGGACGAAAATGGACACTTTGTTCACAACAATATTTCCGGGCGTTTCCGTGAAGAAACTTCTTCCTTCCAGAAACGGTCCATTGACCTGATGGACGTATCTCCGAAGATGGTATTCTCTGTGGCAACCTCCATGATTCCGTTCCTGGAGAATGATGATGCCAACCGAGCTCTGATGGGCTCCAACATGCAGCGTCAGGCCGTGCCGCTTCTTTCCACCGAGGCCCCCGTTGTCGGAACCGGTATTGAAGGAAAGGCGGCCGTTGACTCAGGCGTATGTGTGGTGGCCAGAAATGCCGGAGTCGTTGAGCGTTCCGCGTCCAACGAGATCATTATTAAGAGAGACTCTGATGGAAACAGAGATGTTTACCATCTGACAAAATTTAAGAGAAGCAACCAGAGTAACTGCTACAATCAGAAACCCATTGTTTTCAAGGGAAATCATGTGGAAAAGGGAGAGGTAATTGCGGACGGCCCGTCCACGAAAAACGGTGAAATTGCCCTTGGAAAGAATCCGCTGATTGGATTTATGACATGGGAGGGCTACAATTACGAAGATGCCGTTCTGTTAAGTGAAAAACTGGTTCAGGATGATGTTTATACTTCCGTCCATATTGAGGAATATGAGGCGGAAGCCCGCGATACCAAGCTGGGACCGGAAGAGATCACAAGAGACGTTCCGGGTGTGGGCGAGGACGCACTGAAGGATCTGGATGAGCGCGGGATTATCCGTATCGGCGCGGAAGTGCGTGCCGGTGATATTCTGGTGGGCAAGGTAACTCCAAAGGGAGAAACCGAGCTGACTGCTGAGGAGAGACTGCTTCGGGCCATCTTTGGTGAGAAGGCAAGAGAAGTCCGGGATACTTCTTTAAAGGTACCTCACGGCGCATACGGCATTATTGTAGATGCCAAGGTATTCACAAGGGAGAATGGTGATGAACTGGCTCCCGGCGTGAATCAGTCCGTAAGGATTTATATTGCCCAGAAACGTAAGATTTCCGTTGGCGATAAGATGGCCGGACGTCATGGCAACAAGGGTGTTGTTTCCCGTGTACTTCCTGTGGAAGATATGCCGTTTTTGCCAAACGGCCGTCCCCTTGATATCGTGTTAAATCCTCTGGGCGTGCCGTCCCGTATGAATATCGGGCAGGTACTTGAGATTCACTTGAGCCTTGCCGCAAAAGCCCTTGGCTTTAATGTTTCGACCCCGGTCTTTGATGGCGCCAATGAAGACGATATTCAGGATACACTGGAGCTTGCCAACGATTATGTAAATATGGAGTGGAGCGCATTCCAGAAGAAATATAATGACCTGCTCAGACCTGAGGTAATGGAATATCTCGGAGAACATCTGGAGCACCGCGGACTCTGGAAGGGAGTTCCGATTCAGAGAGACGGTAAGGTGCTGCTCCGTGACGGGCGGACCGGCGAGTACTTCGACAGCCCCACTACCATAGGACACATGCATTATCTGAAGCTTCACCACCTTGTGGATGATAAGATTCATGCCCGTTCCACCGGACCATACGCTCTGGTTACCCAGCAGCCTCTGGGAGGAAAAGCTCAGTTCGGCGGACAGCGTTTCGGAGAGATGGAGGTCTGGGCTCTGGAGGCCTATGGCGCTTCCTACACCCTTCAGGAGATCATGACAGTGAAATCCGACGATGTGGTTGGACGTGTGAAGACCTACGAAGCGATCATTAAGGGCGAGAATATTCCGGAGCCGGGTATTCCGGAGTCCTTCAAGGTACTCTTAAAGGAGCTCCAGTCCCTGGGTCTGGATGTGAGAGTGCTGCGTGACAATGGAGAAGAGGTGGAGATGTCCGAGAACATTGATTATGCGGACAGCGACCTTGATTTACGTTCCATTATTGAAGGCGACAGACGCTACGAGGAAAAAGAAGAGTCCTTCGGCAGCTTTGGATTCCAGAAACAGGAGTTCAAGGACGGAGAGCTGGTGGATTCTGAAGAAGAGGATGATTATATCGACGAGCCGGAGGAAGATGACAGCTACATCGACGACGACTATTCCGATAATGACAAATTATAGAAGGGAGTACCGTTCATGCCTGAGACAAATGAAACTTATCAGCCGATGACATTTGACGCAATCCGTATCGGACTTGCTTCTCCGGAAAAAATCCTGGAATGGTCCCACGGTGAGGTAAAAAAGCCCGAAACCATCAACTACCGTACCCTGAAGCCGGAAAAAGACGGCCTGTACTGTGAGAGAATTTTCGGACCGAGCAAGGACTGGGAGTGTCACTGCGGGAAATACAAAAAAATCAGATATAAGGGCGTTATCTGTGACCGCTGCGGCGTCGAGGTAACGAAGGCAAGCGTGCGCCGTGAGCGTATCGGCCATATTGCTCTGGCGGCCCCGGTTTCCCATATCTGGTATTTTAAGGGCATCCCGAGCCGTATGGGTCTGATTCTGGATATCTCTCCGAGAGTCCTGGAAAAAGTTTTGTATTTTGCTTCCTATATTGTACTGGATCCCGGTACCACAGGACTCCAGTTAAAGCAGGTGCTTTCTGAAAAGGAGTACCGTGATGCCGTCGATAAATATGGTTACGGCGCTTTCCGGGTAGGAATGGGAGCTGAGGCCATTCAGGAGCTTTTAAAAGATATTGATCTGGAAAAGGATTCTGAGGAGCTTAGAAGGGCTTTGAAGGATTCCTCCGGACAGAAAAGGGCAAGAATTATCAAACGTCTGGAAGTGGTTGAGGCATTCCTTCATTCCGGAAACAAGCCGGAATGGATGATTATGACGGTGATTCCGGTGATTCCGCCGGATATCCGCCCCATGGTACAGCTTGACGGCGGCCGTTTTGCCACTTCTGACTTAAATGATTTATACAGAAGAATCATCAACCGCAATAACCGTCTTGCGAGACTTCTGGAGCTGGGCGCTCCGGACATCATCGTCCGCAACGAGAAACGTATGCTCCAGGAGGCTGTTGATGCGTTAATCGACAACGGAAGACGCGGAAGACCTGTGACAGGTCCCGGAAACCGTGCGTTAAAGTCTCTTTCTGATATGTTAAAGGGAAAACAGGGACGTTTCCGCCAGAACCTTTTGGGAAAACGTGTGGACTATTCCGGACGTTCTGTTATTGTTGTCGGGCCGGAGCTTAAGATTTACCAGTGCGGTCTTCCCAAGGAGATGGCCATTGAGCTGTTCAAACCTTTCGTTATGAAGGAGCTGGTGGCCAATGGAACTGCTCATAATATTAAAAACGCAAAAAAGATGGTGGAACGTCTTCAGACGGAGGTCTGGGATGTACTGGAGGATGTGATTAAAGAACATCCGGTTATGTTAAACCGTGCACCTACCCTGCACAGGCTTGGCATCCAGGCATTTGAGCCGATTCTGGTAGAAGGTAAAGCAATCAAGCTTCATCCCCTCGTTTGTACTGCTTTCAACGCCGATTTTGATGGGGACCAGATGGCCGTACACGTTCCACTTTCCATGGAGGCACAGGCAGAGTGCAGATTCCTGCTGCTTTCTCCCAACAACTTGCTGAAGCCCTCTGACGGCGGTCCGGTGGCTGTTCCTTCCCAGGATATGGTACTTGGTATCTACTATCTGACACAGGAAAGACCTGGCGCAAAAGGGGAAGGCAAGTTCTTCAAGAGCCCCAATGAGGCGATTCTGGCATATGAGAACGGAGCTGTTACTCTCCATGCAAGAATTAAAGTAAGAATCACAAAGACCATGGCGGACGGAACAGAGAAAAACGGTATCGTTGAAACCACTGTGGGACGTATTTTGTTTAATGAAATTATTCCCCAGGACCTTGGCTTTGTGGACAGAAGCATTCCTGAAAATGAATTAAAGCCGGAAATTGATTTCTTAGTTAAGAAAAAACAGCTGAAGCAGATCCTTGAAAAGGTTATCAATACCCATGGAGCAATGCAGACAGCCATTACCCTGGATGATATTAAGGCCATTGGTTACAAATATTCCACCAGAGCGGCTATGACGGTATCCATTCATGATATGACTGTTCCGGAGTCCAAAAAGCAGCTTCTTGCCAATGCAGAGGCAACTGTTGACAGGATTGCAAAGAACTTCCGCCGTGGTTTAATCACAGAGGAAGAGCGGTACAAGGAAGTAATTGACACCTGGAAGGAGACCGATGATCAGCTGACCCATGATCTGCTCACAGGGCTGGATAAGTATAATAATATCTTCATGATGGCTGACTCCGGAGCCCGTGGTTCCGATAAGCAGATCAAGCAGCTTGCAGGCATGCGTGGCCTGATGGCAGATACAACCGGTCATACCATTGAGCTTCCTATTAAGTCTAATTTCCGTGAGGGACTGGATGTACTGGAGTATTTCATTTCCGCTCATGGAGCCCGTAAAGGTCTGTCCGATACGGCTCTCCGTACTGCCGACTCCGGTTACCTGACAAGACGTCTTGTTGACGTATCCCAGGACTTGATTATCCGCGAGATCGACTGCTGTGAGGGGAAAGAGATTCCGTTTATGGAAATCTCCGGATTCTCCGATGGTAAGGAAACCATCGAGAGCCTGGAAGAGCGCCTGACGGGAAGATATATTGCGGAAACGATCATTGACCCGGATACGGGAGAGGTGGTTGTGAAGGCCAATCATATGTGTACGCCGAAGCGTGCGGCGGCAGTGATCCGGGTGCTGGAGAAGCAGGGAAGAAATACGGTAAAGATCCGTAACGTACTGACCTGTAAGTGCCACATTGGCGTATGTGCAAAGTGCTATGGCGCCAACATGGCTACCGGACAGCCGGTCCAGGTCGGTGAGGCTGTCGGAATCATTGCGGCCCAGTCCATCGGTGAGCCTGGTACACAGCTTACCATGCGTACTTTCCATACAGGCGGCGTTGCCGGCGGCGATATTACACAGGGTCTTCCCCGTGTGGAGGAGCTTTTTGAGGCAAGGCGGCCAAAGGGACTTGCAATTATTGCAGAGTTTGGTGGAGTTGCTACCATTAAAGATACAAAGAAAAAACGTGAAATCATCGTTACGGACCAGGAGACCGGAAATTCCAAGACTTATCTGATTCCTTACGGTTCCAGAATCAAGGCACTGGACGGTCAGGTTCTTGAGGCTGGAGATGTTCTGACAGAGGGCAGCATCAATCCTCATGATCTTTTAAAGGTCAAAGGTGTCCGCGCTGTTCAGAATTACATGCTCCGTGAGGTGCAGCGTGTTTACCGGTTACAGGGTGTGGAGATCAACGATAAGCACATTGAGATGATTGTCCATCAGATGCTTAAGAAGATTCGCGTGGAAGAGAGCGGAGATTCCGAGGTTCTTCCGGGTACTTCCATGGATGTTCTGGATTTTAATGAGATGAATGAAGCTCTGATTGCCGAGGGCAAGAAGCCGGCCGAGGGCAAGCAGGTGCTGCTTGGTATCACAAAGGCGTCTCTTGCTACGGATTCCTTCTTATCTGCCGCGTCCTTCCAGGAGACCACGAAGGTTCTGACAGAAGCTGCCATTAACGGTAAAGTGGACCACCTGATCGGTCTTAAGGAGAATGTTATCATTGGTAAGCCGATTCCGGCAGGTACTGGTATGAAGCGTTATCGCGATATCCGTCTTGGCACAGATGATATGGAAGAGGAAGAAGAAGAGGAAATTCCGGTATTGGAGCCGGAGGAGGATGCTCCCATCGGTGAGGCTGAAGAAATCATTCTCAACGAGGATGATACACAGGAATAGATGCAGAGCAAAACAGTTTTGAACAGATGTTTTTGGCTGGGGTCAAAGTATTTTTTGACCCCAGCCTCGATTTATAAGGAGTCAGAGAAGGTAACTGGTTATGATTACAGTGTTATCCAGATTATTTATTAAGGACAGAGGGAAATTTGAGGATCAAGGCGTTCGGCGTTCTTATGGAATGCTGTGCAGTATTGTGGGAATCAGTCTGAATATTCTACTTTTTTTTGGAAAATATATGGCAGGTATCATAAGCGGCTCCATTGCGATCACTGCGGATGCATTCAATAACCTGTCGGATGCAGGCTCCTCTTTGATTACTCTGGTGGGATTTAAATTTTCCGGAATGAAAGCCGATGCGGGTCATCCCTTCGGACATGGACGTATTGAGTACCTGTCTGGTTTCGGAGTTTCCATGGTGATTATTTTCATGGGATTTGAACTTTTAAAAACTTCCGTTGAAAAAATCCGCACCCCGGAGCCTGTGGAAACAGGGGCTGTTTCTGTGGCGATTCTGGTGGTGTCCATCTGCGTAAAAATGTATATGTGTTATTATAACCGTTCTGTGGGAAAGAAAATTGATTCCGAAGCTATGAAGGCCACGGCCATGGACAGTCTCAGCGATTCTGTTGCGACCACAGCCGTTTTGATTTCCATGATAGTCGCTTATGTGACATCTGTGAATATTGACGGATGGTGCGGCTGTCTGGTGGCTGGTTTTGTACTGTTTGCAGGGTACAGTGCGGCTAAAGATACTTTAAATCCTCTTTTGGGAGAACCGCCTTCCCGGGAATTTGTGGAAGAAATTAAGGGGACAGTTATGGCACACCCGGAAATCATAGGGATTCATGATCTGGTTGTCCATGATTATGGCCCGGGAAGACGGATGATATCTCTCCACGGGGAGGTTCCGGGGAACAGTGATATTTTTGAAATACACGATGTAATAGACAGAATTGAAAAGGAATTAAACCATAAGCTGGGGTGCGAAGCCGTCATACATATGGATCCCATTGAAGTGGACAATGCGAAGGTTACAGAGATGAAACGGGCTGTGGCAGATAAGATTGCGGAAAAATTTCCCGGTGTTTCCATCCATGATTTCCGCATGGTACAGGGGCCGACACACACCAATCTCATTTTTGATGCAGTGGTGCCTTATGGTTTTGAAACCTCCAATGAGAACGTGAAAATGGGAATTGAATCACTTGTAGAGGAGAAGTGGGAGAATTATTTTGCTGTGGTACAGGTGGAGCAGTCTTATGTCTGAAGCTTTCGGGCAAGGCTGGACGGTTACGCGATAGGTAACTGTTCAGCCTTGTATCTTCCTGCCCGCGTACCGCGGCATTGTAAATGTTTTGAGAAAAAACTTGTTTGCTGTCTGAACATTTGATATAATCAGAGAAGTAGGTTGGAGACATTTTTTTAGAGGAGGTTTATTGTATGAAATTGTGGAAAAAAGTACTGCTGACAGCGATTCCGGCTTCTCTGATGCTGTCCTTTCCTTCACTGGCCGGTGAGTGGCATCTGGACATGAACGGCTGGTGGTATGAGACAGAGGATGGCTCTTATTACAAGGATGGATGGCAGTGGGTAGACGGTAATAACGATGGTTCGGCAGAGTGCTATTATTTCAACAGCAAAGGTTATGCGATTACAAATGCTCCCCAGGCAGATGGATATGAAATCGACGAGAATGGTGCCTGGACAGTGAACGGTGTAGTTCAGAAGAAAGAAGTAGCAGTCAGAACCAATAATGACAGCAGGGCTCTGGTTGTGTATGAGGAAGCTCAGAGAAAGAACAACGATCTTGACAGCATGGATGTGGATGCAGATTATACGATCTCTATGAATGCGGATGGCGAGTCCGTGGAAATGGGGATGAATCTGAATCTGAAGCTCCGCGGCGCCAGGACAGGAAATCTGGAGTTCGCAGCAGAGGGAAGCATGAATATGCTGGGAAGCGACATGCCTCTTAGCATGTTCTATACAGATGGCTATTACTATGCGGACATGATGGGAATGAAGATAAAACAGGCCATGCCCATGGAAGAGGCTCTGGAAGAAGCCGGCAGTAACCTGGACGTAATGGAAATGGATACTTCTTTCATCAATAATCTCCGGATGAGGGAAGAAGGAAATAAAACAATCCTGACCTTTGACAATAATGCAGCCGCCTTAAACCGTTATCTGGAGGAGTTGATGGGCGGAATGAATTTTTCTGATCTTGGGATGGATATGTCTTATGTCATTAACTCTTCCAACGGAGAGGTTGTCATTGATGAGAACGGCTATTATGCCAGCCTGAAGATATACATAGACATGGATATCGTTGTGACAGACACGGAGAGTAAAGAAACTGAGACCATAAAATACGTGATGGATATTTCCATGAAAGTAAACAATCCCGGACAGGAAGTGAGCTTTACGATCCCGTCCACAGAAGGTTATGTGGAGACAGACAGCATGACCGAATAGGCCGGAAGTGCCATACAGGCAGCACAATCAGCCAGAACAGTTACCAGAATAGTTTCAAAGAGTGAGTACAGCCAATCCATGTACTCACTCTTTTTTTGCAGTTGCGGGAGTGCGAAGCACGGAGCAACTGACTTTCATACATGGTGATGCCTGCGTCGGCGGGCATTTTTGTGTACTGGCGGGGATTGAAGGAATGCGAAAGAGACAGCCGGAATCAAGGGAGCAGCTTTTGGATACAACAAAAAGGCCTTACTTGACATAATATTAATTATGTCATGAAAAAAGCCTCCTATTTCTTCTACATATGAATTTATTTTAGCATCTTTGCCCGCATCTTTCAATAGACTTCTTGAAAAATTCAAAGAAATGAAAGAAATGGACATAGAATTATGGCTTTTATGGGAAAGTAATGCGGCTGTCCATGACATAATTAATATTATGTCATGGACAATTTTGCATATGAAAAGAGAAATATCAGGAAAACAGTTTGGGATGCTGACGGTACTCCGGGAAATGGAGCGGGAGAACAGCCCGAAACATTACTGGCTTTGCAGGTGCCAGTGCGGAAAGGAGACCGTTGTGGAGGAGTCGCACCTGAAAAATGGTCATACAAAGAGCTGTGGCTGTTACCGCAGAGCGGCACAGAAAAAGCGGGTCCGGGATCTGACAGGCTTACGTTTCGGGCGGCTTCTGGTTCTGGAGGCGGTTCTGGACGGGGATGGATTCTTAAGCGCCTGGAAATGCCAGTGTGACTGCGGGAAGCAATGCGTCTGCAAGTCTGCCAGCCTTACATCGGGAATTACAAAAAGCTGCGGATGTCTTCAGGAAGAGCAACGGAAAGAAAACATGAGTAAAGCCATCCATTTTGTTGACGGGACCTGTGTGGAGCGGATCGCCTGCCGGAAGACGTTTGTAAATAATACGACCGGCCACAGGGGCGTTTACCGGAGGGAAAACAACCGATGGCGGGCCTGTATCGGATTCCAGGGAAAGGTGTATTATCTTGGCTCCTTTGAGAATTTTGAGGATGCCGTAAAGGCGAGGCTTACGGCAGAGGAGAATCTGTATGATACATTTTTGGAACAATATGCAGAAAAAAAGGGAAATCCGCCTTCCGGCGTAAAGATGCGTGGAAGGCAGGGGGGAGAAAAGAATTTTTGAGATAAGCGGAAAAGATCTTTCAGAGGAGGAAGGAAAGGAACCTTATGAAAATCGTCTATATTGGAGCGAATGACGGATTAGCAGAAACGCTGATTGAGCGGATGGCGCAGGAAGGGAATGATGTCTACCTTCTGTCAAACAAGGCGATTCCAAGGAAAACGAAGAACATTGCCCCACATCGTTTTTACCGCAGTCCGCGCAAGGGAGAAAGTTTTGGAAAACTCTTATGTTCCATCTCTCCGGACTGTGTCATATTTGCCGGAAACAATTACATAAGCAGCGCCCACGGGGAAGAAGCAGACGAGGATGTGACCCTGCTGGCCCGGACGCTGCGAACCGCCGCCGCATTTCCATGTGCGAAATTTATCCTGCTGTCGTCGATAGAAGTGTACGGAAATACAGAGGGAAAGGCCGATGAGTCCGCAGAGTGTGCGGCCGTCAGCGAACGGGGCATCCGGTTTATCCGGGAAGAGCAGCTTCTGGATATTTACCGGAAACAGCAGAGCACAGATGCGGTGATTCTCCGGGCATCGCAGCTTTATTCCAATCGTCCCAAAGAGGGGGAAGGCGACATTCTGAGCCAGAGCTTTTCTGCTGCCATGCAGCCGGAAAGCCATATGACAGCCCATATGTTCCAGCCGCTCCACGTTTCTGACTTTGTGGATGCCATCAAGCGGGTGACCGATGGCGGGGAACAGTATGTTTACAATGTCTGCGGAAGTGACGGGATGTCCGCAGAGCGCCTGTACCAGCTGATCTGTCAGCAGGAGAGTTTTCCGGAGCAGGATGTCCGGTGGAAAGAGCCTGAGGGTGTTACCCTGGCGGACAGCAGCCGAATCAGGCAGGAGCTGGGATGGAGCGATGTCCGGAATCTGGAAAAACAGCTGCAAAGGGGCGAGATCACCTATGAGAGAGCTCCGGCAAAAAAACGGAATAAGAAAACGTGGACCATTCCGGCCGATATTCGCCAGATGGCAGAGAATCTTCTGCTTTTTGAGGTGTTTTTTGTTCTGAATTCCCTTTGCAGTACCCACAGTCTTTTTTCCCGGATTGACTGGCTGATGATATATGTTATTTTGATCTCCATATCATACAATATTTATCAGAGCGCTTTGGCGGCAGTTTTGGCCAGCGCTGCTTTTTTGTACAGCCAGGGCCTGAGTATTCAGGAGATGACTTCGTTCTATACATATGGGAACGTTGTGCTGGCGTTTGTGCAATTCGTATCCCTGGGCCTTATGGTCAGCTATACCACGAACCTGTTTAAACAGGATGCCTGGAGCGTCCGTCTTGATTTGGAAATGCTGAAGGAAGAGTATGAGGATCTGAAAGCCATCAATGAGGAAAATGTACTGATCAAAAATGAGTATGAGGAGCGTCTTCTCACGTCTAAGACAGGTTTTCCAAAGCTGTATGACCTGATCAGCCGCCTGATGGTCCAGGAGCCGGACCGGATTCTCATGGAGACCATGCAGGTGATTTCGGAGCTGGTCCGCACGGACACGGTGGCCGTTTATCAGGGACAGGCAGGAAGCCCCTGGCTCCGTCTTGTGGCTGCCTTAAGCGATAATTCCGCAATGGACGGAAAGACCTGGAACCTCTCCGGATTTCCCCGGATTTACGACGCTGTGGCGAAAGGGGAGCTTTATCAGGGAGAGTTTGGGAGCGGGGAACCGGCTGCGGTACTGTCCATTGTCTGCCGGAACGTTCCCGCGGCGGTGATCCTTATTAAGACGCTGCCCTATGAGTGTGAAACTCTGTACCATGCCAATCTGCTGAAAACCATGTCCCTGCTGCTGCGGGACGCCATGGAAAAGGCGCTGCAATATGAGGAGCTGTCCAGGGAAAGCCGCTATGTGAAGGATACGGACGTTCTGAAGCCGGAGGCTTTCCACAAACGGGTTCTTCTGGCCGAGGAAAAGGCAGAGAAAAGCATGGCGGAGTACTGTGTGGTGGAGCTTCTGTATTCCGGAACTCTGGCAGAGGCCGCCGGCCTGGTCAGCCGGACCATCCGTGTGACAGACTGTCTGGGAACGGATGGAAAAGGAAAACTTTTTGTCATGCTGAATAACACTGCCTCTGGAAATCTGGAATATCTGCAGAAGCGCCTTATGACCTGCGGCGTGGAGGTCTGCTCCGTTCTGGACAACCCCGCCAAGGTCCTGGGCGAACTGGTTACGGCTTAAACCCCATAGACGGAAAGCGAGGTTTCGATCATGTTGATTTGGTTTTTAGCGGCGAATTTTGCCTTGACGGTACTGTACGTCGTCATAAAGCGAATCCGTCGGGAGGGGGCCGGGATGGCAGTTTACTTCTTTTTCCTTCCGGGACTTGGATTTCTCATTTATTTTCTGCCGGGACTTTTGCGGGCGTTTTTAGGCAGGTTGGGAGTTGACCGGGAAGCCATCCTGATCCGCGCTTTTGATGTTGAGCTGCAGCCGGAACATCCCGATGTGCGGGAGGCGTTAAATGTGGTTCCGGTGGAGGATGCCATGGCTGTCAGCGGGAACGCGGAAAAAAGGGCCCTTTTGTTAAAGCAACTGAAAAAAGACCTGCAAGAGAATTACAGGATACTTCTGGCGGCAGAGCGGGACGAGGATTCCGAGTCGGCCCATTATGCGGCGGTTGCGAAAACAGAAATATACCGTCTCCATCAGACGCGGTGGCTGGAGTGCCGCAGGGATTATGAGAAGGATCCAAAAAACCCGGAGAAATACCATACAGCCTGTGCGGTTCTGGCGGAGATGCTGGCCAACGGCGTACTTTCTTCACGAGAGAAAAGCGCCTACCACAAACATTTGTGTGATCTGGTGCAGAAACAGATTGATACCGCAGAAAGCGAGGTCTCTCTGGAAGAGTATGAAGAATATTTAAGCTCCCTGGTGGAGCTTGGCCGGTATGCGGACGCCAAACTTCTCTGGCAGAAATACGCGGACCGGATGCGGAGCGAAAAAGCTTATGAAGATATGCTGAAATTGTTTTACCAGGAGGGGGACCGGCAGAAATTTAAGGCTGTTCTGGACGACCTGTGTAAAAATAAACAGATTCGCCTTTCACCAAAAGGGCTGGAACAGCTGCGCTACTGGATGGGCCGCCTGTAAAAAGCGCCGGGGTTTTATATTTTAATAGATGGAGTGACAAAATATGGTATCATTCAAACGGTTTCTGCATATCATCCTGATCATTGCCGTCCTTGGCGGTATTTTTCTGATTTACAGTATCAACGAGAGCCGGCCTGCAAGTGTTGGAGCCATGAGCAGACTTGTTCCGGAACGGGAATTTGCCGAAATGACGCCGGTGGATGCGGGGGAAAAGCCCCGGGTTTACCTTCTGGGGGATCCTCTGGATGAGCATGGCGGGGAGATTTACCACAATGTCCGGCAGCTCTGCGACGACCTGAAGCTTTCAGTAGTCGGTGAAGGACATTTGGATTTTGATAAGGCAGAGGAGAGCGATCTGCTTATTTTTTGCGATGACCGTATCAGCCGGTATGCGGACCTGACAGAGCTTTCAGAGTTTATTGCCGGGGGAGGACGGGTTATTCTGGCGGCGGGCCTTATGGAAGGGGACGGCGACCTTTGCCTGTGGCCGGCATTTGGCATTGAAGAGAAGTTGGCGGGGGGAGACTATCACGATCTGGTTTTTGAAAAACCGCTGCTGCCTGTTCAGCCAAAGAAGGCCTGGTATGATGGAAACAGTGGTTCCGCCCGAATCCGTGTCAGCGATGACGCGTCTGTTTATATCCGCAACAGGGGAGACGACGTCCCTGTCCTTTATACATATGACTGGCAGAAGGGCAGCGTCTGCCTGATCAATGGGACATTTCTCAAAGACGCCTGCAACATGGGGCTTCTGACCGGGGCCATCGGCGCACTGCTGCCGGACTTTGCCTATCCGGTTCTGGGGGTGAAGGTCATATTCCTTGACCATTTCCCCATGATTACGTCTGCGGATGACGAGCTGTGCAGGCGGATATACGGTTATTCTGCGGAAGGATTTGTCCGGGATGTGGTATGGCCTGCCTTTCAGGGAGAGAGTCTTCGCACCAATACACCATATACCACCAGCATATTGGCGGCGGCTTCTGAGGAAAGCTTCGGGGCAGTGAATGACGCGGTGTTTATGACGGTCTGTAAGTCAGCGCTGCAGTTTGGCGGAGAGCTGATCTATGCAGTCAGGTGCCCGGAGGACGGGAGGGTTGTTTTTAATCAGGCGCTTATGGACCGGTTTCTGGCAACCTTTACAAACTATACCGTTCGGGGACTGGCCCTGGAAACCGATCATTTTTTCCCGGAAATCCTTTCTGCGCCAGGTGCGGATATCCGGTTTGTCCGGGGAATGCTGGGAAGCCGTAAGATGCGGCTTTCCCGGGAGGATGGATATACAGTCTTTCCCGCCGCCACCAGTGGAAATTCCATTGAAAGTGGCAATCTTTTTGCTATCAGCTCTGTCCTGGGGGCCTATGGCATGGTTTCCCATGTATTCGATGTTAGCATGATGATTACAAGAGACGGAGAGACGGCCTCGTGGGAGATTGATAAAGGGCAGCTGGGGATTTTTGAATCGGAAGTCCTGGCCAATGTGTCCTGGCTGGAGGGAAAAACCTTATCCCAGACCGGGGACGATGTGAGGAGCTATCAGGAACTGGATTACGGCTGGACGAGGAATGAAAGCCGTTTAGAGTTTTATTGCAGCGGCGCTGTGAAAGGACAGGCATTCTTTTATCACACGGACAGCCGTATTATCGGTGTGGAGGGTCTGACATGTCAGGATGTGGGAAATGGGTATTATCTGCTGCGTATTCAGGAAAATCATGGAGTGATTACGCTGGAGGAGGGAGAATAAACGATGCGGGTATGTTTGATCTGTGAGGGAAGCTACCCCTACGTTCCGGGAGGAGTCTCCAGCTGGGTGCAGATGCTGTGCAGCCAGTTTCAGGATGTGGAGTTTGTGATATGGGCCATTGCGACCACAAGAGAAGAAATGTCAAAGTATGCGTACCGGATACCGGAAAATGTAAAGGAGATTCAGACGCTGTACCTGGGAGATGTGACATTCAAAAAAACCGGCCGGAAAATCCGGCTGACCAAAGAGGAAAAAGCTACCCTTAAGGGACTGTTGATCGGATCTCTGGATGCCATCAACTGGACCGGCGTACTGGAACTGGCGAGGCAGCACCGTAAATATCTTTGCGACCTTTTGATGAGTGAATCTTTCTTTGACATCTGCATGGAGGAGTATCGCAGGCAGAAATCCAGAAAAGTATTCCTTCATTTCCTGTGGAATTTCAGGGGAATCTATTTCCCTTTGATGTATACCCTTTCTCAGGAGATTCCAAAGGCGGATATTTACCATGCCATTTCTGCCGGTTATGCCGGTATTCTGGGAAGCTGTGCTTCCTATATGGAGGGAGTTCCTCTTCTTTTATCGGAACATGGGATTTACACAAGAGAGCGGGAAGAGGACATCATCCGCTCCCAGTGGGTAGTTGGTGAGTTTAAGGAACCGTGGATTGAATTTTTTAAAAAGCTTTCTTTTACCGCATATCAGCAGGCCAGCGTGGTTACCACTTTGTTTGGAACAAACCGCTCTCTCCAGATTGAGCTGAAATGCCCTCCGGAAAAGATCGCTGTCATCCCCAACGGTGTGAACGCCGGAGATTTTGAGTCCTGCAGAAAAGAGAAAAAGAGCGGCCCTATGACTTTGGGGGCGGTGCTGCGGGTAGTTCCTATCAAGGATGTGAAGACCATGCTTCTGGCTTTCGACATTGTGAAGCGGGCGGAGCCTGAGACACGGTTAAAGATCATGGGAAACTGTACGGAAGATCCGGTGTACTACCAGGAATGTGTGGAGCTTCTGGCGGAACTGGGAACAGAAGATGTGGAATTTCTGGGACTTGTGAATATCAGGGAGCATCTTCCGGAGGTAGACCTTCTGCTTTTGTCCAGCATCAGTGAGGGACAGCCTCTGGCAATCCTGGAAGGCATGGCGGCGGAGATCCCCTTTGTGGCTACAAATGTGGGCGATTGCAGGGCCTTGCTGGAGGGGGAGCGTGAAGATGATGATTTTGGCCCGGCCGGACTGGTCGTACCGGTTATGAACAGCGAGGCCATGGCACAGGCGATTCTTCGCTGTATCAGAAATCCGGAGCTGCTTAACCATATGGGGCAGGCCGGCAGAAAACGGGTGGAGGCGTATTACAGCCGGGAAGGGATGCTAAATGCATACCACGGTATCTATGAAAACCTGAAGGAGGAGTCTCATGGCAGGAATCGGATTTGAGCTGAAAAAAATATATGGCAGGAAAACACTGGCGTCCAATCTGTGGGGGACCGTCTATGCGACCATGCTCACCATCGGCCCCACAGTCGTGTCTGCGGCGTTGATGCTGGTGTTAAATTCCCTGCTGAGCCGGTCAGGTCTCACGGTGCTGGAAAGCCGCTTTTTTATCTCGTCCACCACATATGCCTTTTTAACCGCTCTGCTGGTCTCTTCCATTTTTACCACCATCGTTTCGCGCTATATTGCAGACTGCATTTTCCTGGGCAGGGAATCTGAGATTTTTCCTTCTGCTTTCGGTGTGCTGACCCTCACCACTGCCATCTCCGGCATTGTCATGTTTCTGCTGTGTGCGGGCATATATTTTCATTCTCAGAATACGGTTCCGGTACATTTCCTGGTGGTCTATTATCTTATGGGTGTGCTGGTGACAGACGCTTACAGCCTGATGAATTATGCCTCGGCGCTGAAGCATTTTAAGACGCTCACGTTCAGTTTTATCGGAGGGCTTCTGTTGGCGGTGGCTGTGTATTTCCTTTGCGACAGGTGGCTGGGAATCACGAAAGTGATTGCCGCCTATATGGCTTTGGTCTGCTGCTTTTTTGTGGTCACGTTCGCTCTGGTCTTCCAGTGTGCAAGAGCATTTGGAACACCGCGGGGCCGGCATTTTGCATTCCTCTCTTATTTTCGTAAGTATCCGAAACTGGCCGTCGGCGGCTTTTCCTACATGCTGGGCCTTTACGGTCCTACTATCATTTACTGGCTTTTCTCGGGGATAAGCGAACAGGTCAGCATTTTCCGCACGGCTCCCAGCTTTGACATGGCTCTGTTTTTGGCTTTTGCGGTGAACATCCCGGCGCTTGTTATTTTTGTGGTGAAGGTGGAGACGGCGTTTTATGAAAAATTCGTCGTTTATGTTTCAGCGTTGAATAACGGTACGCTCCACATGCTCCAGAAGGAACGAAGCGTCATGACCAGGGCACTCCTTCAGGAACTCTTTTTTGTGTATGAAGTTCAGCTGATTATCACTGTGGTTTTGATCTGCCTGGTCAGCGTATTCTTTCCTTACCTGGATGTCGGCATTCACATGCTGCACATGTTTGTAATGCTGAGCCTTGGGATATGCGCCGTATTCTGCATGTACTTCACTATTGTTGTGTTTTACTATTTTTCGGATTATGGGGGCGCATGCATCAGTTCCCTTATCTTTATGGCTGTGGCAGTGCTTGGGGCGGCGGCTGCTGTTCCGGGTGATACTTTCTATCCCCTGCCTTTGCCCGTGCTGCTCAGCGGTCTTTGCGGCTGGATCCTTTCTTTTGTGCTGCTGCGGCGCCGGATGGATAAGCTTGACAGCTTTTTGATGTGCTGAGGCGGGAGCATCATATGTCAGGGCCAAAAGGCGGCTCCCCTGATTCTTTTACCATACAACTGAAAAAGGGAGGCAGTTCTGTGGAAATTCAAGGCATTGAAAAGCATGAATTTCACAGAACTGTCTCCCTTTTTTGTCTCCTGTTCTTTCGTCCTTATGCATCTGGCATCAGAGTGCTGAGCCTTCATAGTATTCGCGCAGGTCCGCGTAATATGTAGCAGTTCAGCCTTGCATCTTCTTGCCCGCGTACCGCGGACAAGAAGCGCCGGGCGTCCGCCCTATGAAGATTTAGAGTGAAAACTGCTTATGAAAACAGGTTTTCAACGCTTTTTTCGCTCTAAATCTTCGCTTGGCTGAACTGTTACCGTAATATTACCGGGAAAGAACTACATTACATTCTGAGGTTCTCCCTTGGCCCATCTGGCAATGTTGTCAAAAACGATTACAGCACGCTTTTCCAGAGCTTCTTTCGTTGCAAAGGCCACATGAGGAGTGGCGATCACATTTTTTGCGTTGAGAAGCGGATGGGATTTCGGTACGGGCGGCTCCATTTCAAATACATCGACTCCGGCTCCTGCAATTTTTCCGGTATTTAAGGCTTCGGCTAAGGCCTCGCTGTCCACCACAGGACCGCGGGAGGTATTGATGAGGAGGGCAGAGGATTTCATGAGGGCAAGCTGGTCTTTTCCGATCAGTCCCCTGGTCTGAGGATTTAACGGCGTATGCAGGGAAACGATATCACAGGTGGAAAGAAGCGTGTCCATATCCACGTATGTGATTCCGGGAACTTCTTTTTTAGTTCTGCTGTATGCAAAAACCTCGCAGCCGAAGGCATGGGCGATGGCGGCAACCCGAAGCCCGATGGCCCCGGTTCCAATGATGCCGAATTTCTTTCCTTCCAGCTCAAAGCCCACCAGACCATCTTTTGTACCGCTTTTTCTTACTACATCGTTACAGGGGATCATATTCCGGTAGAGGGCGATTACCATGCCGAATACAAGATCAGCCACGGCAACGGTGGAGTAGCCGGCACAGTTGCTGACAAGAACGCCGTTGGCCTTGCAGGCATCCATGGCGATGTGGTCCACTCCGGTGAAGGCGACAGACAGCATTTTTAAGTTTTTGCACCCATTGATTACGTCGGCGTTCATCGGGAGGTTGGAAACTGCGATGATGTCGGCGTCTTTTCCGCGCTCAATGAGGGTTTCTGTGTCTGTGACACGGGTGTTGTAATAAACAATTTCAATGTCGGACGGCAGCATATCCCTGGCCATGGCAAGGAGCTTTTCGTCATTGACACCGAGGGGTTCGATAATAACAAGCTTCATGGGTATTCCTCCTGTTTGTGAAATTACTTCTATTGTAAAGCTTTTCGGGAAAACAATCAACCGGTTTACTTACGAAAGTGTGCGGCAGAAGCTTTATGGCGTAACAGTTCAGATAACCTGAACTGTTACGCCATACGGCCAATTAAAATCGCTTCGCGATGGGCCGTATGCCCGCGACCACTGCGTTTTCGTACGGTCAGCGCGGTGAATGCCCTCGCTTCGCTGGGGCAGGCCCCGCGCAGACCTATCTGATCTGTTACTTTATGGCTGCAACTGTTCAGGCTGTCTGAACCGCTGCGTATGGTTGGCATTGTTTATGGAGGTACCTGACAGAACAGACGGACATATATTAAATAGGAAGACATATAAGCAGGAGCGTTTTATGGCATCGGTCAGTCTCTGCATGATTGTAAGGGATGAAGAGGAAGTGCTGGCACGCTGTCTGGAAAGTGTGGCCGGATTTGCAGATGAAATTATAATTGTGGATACAGGTTCCACGGACAGGACGAAAGAGATTGCCGCCGGATTTACAGAACAGATCTTTTCCTTTCCGTGGCAGGAGGATTTTGCCGCGGCGAGAAATTTTGCATTCTCCAAAGGAAGGGGAGACTACTTATTCTGGCTGGATGCGGATGACGTGATTCCGGAGAAAGAGATGGAAAAGCTTCAGGCGCTGAAAAAGAAACTGGACGAAGAAAAACCGGATGTTGTGATGCTTTTATATGCGGCTGGCTTTGATGAAAACGGGAGACCGGCTATTGGTTTTTTCAGGGAAAGGCTCATGAAAAGATGCCCGCAGGCCGTATGGAGGGGGCGTATTCATGAGGTGGTGGTGCCCTTTGGAAAGGTCTGGAAAGAAGAGATTGTAATTGAGCATCATAAGGAAAAAATGACGGATTCCGGGAGAAACCTGCGGATTTTTGAAAAAATGAAAGAGGACGGAGAGCCGTTTGAAGCACGGGAACAATATTATTATGGAAGGGAACTTTATTACCATAAGAAATTCCATGAGGCAGCAGAGGAGCTGAAAGCATTTTTAAGCCGGACCGATGGGTGGACTGAGGATAAGTCGGATGCCTGCCGGTGCCTGGCGGATTGCTATTATGGGCTTTCCAACGATGGGAAGGCTTTGGAGGCACTGCTTCTGGGACTGAAATATGGAGTGCCCAGACCGGAACTTTGCTGTGATATTGGAAAATGGTTTTTTGACAGGGGGTGTTTTGCAGAGGCGGCATACTGGTACAGGCAGGCGCTGAAAAATAGAAAGAGTACGGGTACGGACGGGTTTATGCAGGAAGAGCTCAGGGGATATGTTCCCTGTATCCAGCTATGTGTGTGCTATGACAGGATGGGTCAGTGGGAGAGAGCGGAGAGATTTAATGAGATGGCAGAATGCATGAAGCCGGGGACACCGGCCTGTGCCCAGAACCGGGAATATTTTCAGAGAAGGAAGGAGGAAAGCGGGACAAAACCGGGGTAAAAAGGGGACAAAACCAGGACAAAACCGGTTGTCCGGCATATCATAAGATAAAAGGAAATATGGGAGTATATCAATGTATAATCCATTGGAAGACTTTTGTACGGAAAGAGACGATTTCTGCTATAATGAGGAAGAATCATTTTTCAGAAATGGACAAGAGAGCGGCTGCGGGGAAAGCAGTTCCTGTATGTTTGGATGCTGCCAGAACCGGTGTCAGAATTATGGTTGTCAGAACTGCTGCCAGAACAACGGTTGTCAGAGCGGTTGCCAGAATTGCTGCCAGGGATGGAATCCTGATTGTCCATGCCAGGGCCCGCGAGGTGCCACGGGGGCGACAGGAGCGACAGGAGCCACGGGAGCGACAGGAGCGACGGGGGCGACAGGAGCGACCGGGACTGCGGGAGCCACAGGAGCTACGGGAGCAACAGGGGCAACAGGAGCTACGGGGGCGGCCGGGACTGCGGGAGCGACAGGAGCCACAGGAGCCACAGGAGCTACCGGAACCTGCAGTTGCCCCTGTCAGTCCAGGGGGGAACTGGTAACTAACGGAGGGATGGAATCCTTTAGCGACAATGTTCCTGCCGGATGGACCGCCAACAACAAAAATCTTGTATCCAAAGTGACTCTTCAGGGAAGAGTTCATTCGGGAAATTCCGCTGTGAATCTTAAGGATGATGCCGTCCTTTATCAGGATATTGCACTCGGCGGCGGATGTTTCTACGAATTATCCTTTTTTGCAAGAGGAGAAGGAAGCCAGGTGGGGCTGACAGCTAAGGTGATTTACTTTAATGCCCAAAACCAGCCGACAGATGCCCTCGTAATTACCGTAAGGCAGCAGGACATGACAAACAGCAACCGGGATTTCGCTTATTACCGCGGAATTACCCAGGCAGCTCCGGCAGGAACGGTGAAGGCCCGGATTGAGTTTACTGTGACTGCCAATGGAGGCCAGAGCATGGATTTGGATGATGTTTCCTTTTCCGTAGCATAGTTACAGAAAAGTCCCGCAGATGCAGCCTGATGTTGTAACAATTCAGCCGGAAGGCTGAACTGTTACACCTGCGGGGCAATGCATGTGTGCTCGGTGTATTTTCTGTTTGTATCTGGTGCATACTTGTGATATGATGAATTTTGGATATAAAAGATACAGGGGTCAAAAAGTATTTTGACCCCGCAAAAATAAAATCCGGCAAACAGCCGTCATCGGAGGCAGAAATACATGAGCGAGAAGAAGTTTACAGGTCTGGATCCCCAGGAGTATCTGGCGAATAATCCTTTTATGCAGCATAATCACATGGAAATTACAAAAGTATCCCCGGAATGCAGTGAAATACGTATGAAAGTACATCCGGAGGGGCTGAATATCATGGGAATGGTTCATGGAGGCCTGATTTATTCCCTGGCTGATGTGGTGACCGGAATTACCGCCAGAGCTGACGGGCGCAGATACGTGACCCAAAGTGCCCACATTAATTTTATAAAAAACGTATCAGAAGGAACCGTGATTGCCAAAGGAATCCTTGTGCGCCGGGGAAAGTCCATCACCATTGTACGGGGAGAGGTGACAGATGCGGCGGGGAAACTTCTTGCTGATGTAACGGTGGATATGTTCTGTCTGGGAGAATAAAGGTGAAAAAAGATATAAAATGATTTCAATAAATATGAGACAACCTATCCGGGCGTATCATTGATGAAAAACCTTGAATTTTTGTAGAAAATTTAAGGTTTTTCCTTGACAGTCGGAAAAAGACTGTATATAATAGTGGGGCGTGCATGGGAACGTCCCATTTTTTGTACGCGAAAATAAGCTGATTAAGCAGCAACCACAGTCAATATCGCAGGAGGTGAAAAGAATGCCAACATTTAACCAGTTAGTAAGAAAAGGAAGAGAGACCACAGAAAAGAAATCCACAGCTCCGGCTCTTCAGAGAGGATACAATTCTCTTCACAAGAAGGCTACCGAAGTTTCTGCTCCGCAGAAGAGAGGCGTTTGCACAGCTGTTAAGACTGCAACACCGAAGAAGCCTAACTCTGCTTTGAGAAAAATCGCCAGAGTTCGTCTTTCCAACGGCATCGAAGTTACAAGCTATATTCCGGGTGAGGGACATAATCTTCAGGAGCACTCTGTTGTTCTTATCCGCGGCGGCCGTGTAAAAGATCTTCCGGGTACCAGATACCATATTATCAGAGGTACTCTTGATACTGCGGGCGTAGCCAACAGAAAACAGGCTCGTTCCAAATACGGCGCAAAGAGACCGAAAGATAAAAAATAATCAAAACTAATTGGGCCACTAACAGCAGTAAAGTGGGTGCAGAAGATTCTGCATCGTTGTGCCGGTGATATTGAACCTGTGGGTTGCAGGATATAGATAGAAAACCGAGCACGAACACATTTTATGGAAACATGTGAGTACCTATGAATTAATCCAGGTAACACTCCGGCGGGCTGTGTGTCAGCTGTCCGGAACAGTTACTAATCTGATAATGATTAAGGAGGGAAGTAACGTGCCACGTAAAGGACATACTCAGAAAAGAGACGTATTAGCAGATCCGTTGTACAACAATAAGGTTGTTACAAAGTTAATCAACAACATTATGTTAGACGGTAAAAGAGGCGTTGCTCAGAAGATTGTTTATGGTGCATTTGAAGAAGTTGCAGCAAAAACCGGAAAAGATGCAGTGGAAGTATTTGAAGAGGCTATGAATAACATCATGCCGGTTCTGGAAGTTAAGGCAAAACGTATTGGCGGTGCAACGTACCAGGTGCCGATCGAGGTTAAGCCGGAAAGAAGACAGGCTCTGGGTCTTCGCTGGATTACTACCTATTCCAGGAAGCGTTCTGAGAAAACTCAGGTTGAAAGACTCGCAAACGAAATTATGGATGCAGCTAACAACACGGGTGCAGCCGTAAAGAAGAAAGAGGAAATGCATAAGATGGCTGAGGCCAACAAGGCATTTGCTCATTACAGATTCTAAAAGGAGGAAAAATCCTTGGCTGGAAGAGAATATCCGTTGGAGAGAACCAGAAATATCGGAATTATGGCTCATATCGATGCAGGTAAGACCACAACGACTGAGCGTATCCTTTATTATACTGGTATTAACTATAAAATCGGTGATACTCACGAGGGCACTGCCACCATGGACTGGATGGAGCAGGAGCAGGAGAGAGGTATCACAATCACATCAGCAGCAACTACCTGTCACTGGACTCTTCAGGAAAAGACAAAGGTAAAGCCGGGCGCTCTTGAGCATCGTATCAACATCATTGATACTCCAGGCCACGTAGATTTTACCGTAGAGGTTGAGCGTTCTCTGCGTGTTCTTGACGGTGCCGTGGGTGTTTTCTGTGCGAAGGGCGGTGTTGAGCCCCAGTCAGAAAATGTATGGCGTCAGGCGGATACCTACAATGTACCAAGAATGGCATTCATCAACAAGATGGATATTCTGGGCGCTGATTTCTACGGAACCGTAGATCAGATCCGTAACCGTCTTGGTAAGAATGCGATCTGCCTTCAGCTTCCAATCGGTAAGGAAGACGAATTTAAGGGAATCGTCGATCTGTTTGAAATGCAGGCTTACATCTACAATGATGATAAGGGCGATGATATCTCCGTAGTTGATATTCCTGAAGATATGAAGGATGATGCGGAGCTTTACAGAAGCGAGCTGATTGAAAAGATCTGTGAGCTGGATGACGACCTGATGATGCAGTATCTGGAAGGTGAAGAGCCGTCCGTTGACGACTTGAAGAGAGTTCTTCGTAAGGCAACCTGTGAATGCCAGGCAATCCCGGTATGCTGCGGTACCGCTTACAGAAACAAGGGCGTTCAGAAGCTTCTGGATGCAATCATTGAATTTATGCCGTCTCCGCTCGACATTCCGCCTATTAAGGGCGTTGATATGGATGGAAATGAAACGGTACGTCATTCTTCTGATGAGGAGCCGTTCTCTGCTCTTGCATTCAAGATTATGACTGACCCGTTTGTCGGTAAGCTGGCATTCTTCCGCGTGTATTCCGGTACGATGAACTCTGGTTCTTATGTATTGAATGCGACGAAGAACAAAAAGGAGCGTGTTGGCCGTATCCTTCAGATGCATGCCAACAAGCGTCAGGAACTTGATAAAGTATACTCCGGTGATATCGCCGCAGCCGTTGGATTTAAGACCACGACAACCGGTGATACCATCTGTGATGATCAGCATCCGGTAATCCTTGAGTCCATGGAATTCCCGGAGCCGGTTATTGATATCGCAATTGAACCGAAGACAAAAGCCGGTCAGGATAAGATGGGCGAGGCTCTTGCAAAGTTAGCTGAGGAAGACCCGACATTCCGTGTTCATACCGATACAGAGACTGGCCAGACCATCATCTCCGGTATGGGCGAGCTGCATCTGGAAATCATTGTTGACCGTCTGCTTCGTGAATTCAAGGTAGAGGCTAACGTGGGCGCTCCGCAGGTTGCTTATAAGGAAACCTTCACAAAGGCTGTGGATGTGGACAGCAAGTACGCAAAACAGTCTGGTGGACGTGGTCAGTATGGTCATTGTAAGGTACACTTCGAACCGATGGATCCCAACGGCGAGGAGACTTTCAAGTTCGAGTCCTCTGTTGTCGGCGGTGCAATTCCGAAGGAATACATCCCGGCTGTCGGCGAGGGTATCGAAGAGGCTTCCAAGGCAGGTATTCTTGGCGGATTCCCGGTACTGGGTGTACACGCAAATGTATTTGATGGTTCTTATCATGAGGTTGACTCCTCCGAAATGGCATTCCACATTGCAGGATCCATGGCTTTCAAAGATGCTATGGCAAAGGCTGGTGCCGTTTTACTTGAGCCGATCATGAAGGTGGAAGTAACGATGCCCGAAGAGTATATGGGTGATGTTATCGGCGATATCAACTCCCGTCGTGGACGTATTGAGGGCTTTGAGGATATCGGCGGCGGCAAGATGGTAAAGGCATATGTACCCCTTGCTGAAATGTTCGGTTACTCCACAGACCTTCGTTCCAGCACACAGGGACGCGGTAACTACTCTATGTTCTTTGAGAAATATGAGCAGGTACCGAAGAGTGTACAGGAGAAGATTATCTCTGAAAGAAAAGGCGTGAAATAGCTGCACCGTGGCGAAAAGAAAGTGACCGCAGTGTGAAATAAGTAAGAACAGGCTTGAAAATCTGTATTGAATGGAATATAATATGATTTAGCCTAGTTAAATAAAATAGCCCAATGGGCGCAAATTAAGGAGGACGTTTTAAAATGGCAAAAGCTAAGTTTGAAAGAACAAAACCGCATTGTAACATTGGTACCATTGGACATGTTGACCATGGTAAAACAACTTTAACAGCGGCTATTACCAAAGTACTTTCTGAGAGAGTTGCAGGTAACGTAGCTACTGATTTTGACAATATTGATAAGGCACCCGAAGAGAGAGAGCGTGGAATCACAATTTCTACCGCTCACGTAGAGTATGAGACAGAAAACAGACACTACGCACACGTTGACTGCCCAGGCCATGCTGACTATGTAAAGAACATGATCACCGGTGCTGCTCAGATGGACGGCGCTATCCTTGTAGTAGCTGCTACCGATGGTGTAATGGCTCAGACAAGAGAGCACATCCTTCTTTCCCGTCAGGTAGGCGTACCGTACATTGTTGTATTCATGAACAAGTGCGATATGGTTGACGATCCGGAGTTACTTGAACTGGTTGAGATGGAGATCAGAGATCTTCTTAACGAGTATGAGTTCCCGGGAGATGACACTCCGGTTATCCAGGGTTCCGCTCTTAAGGCTCTTGAGGATCCGAGCAGCGAGTGGGGCGACAAGGTTATGGAACTGATGGCTGCAGTTGACAGCTATATTCCGGATCCGGTTCGCGATACTGATAAGCCGTTCCTTATGCCGATCGAGGATGTATTCACAATCACAGGTCGTGGTACCGTTGCTACCGGCCGTGTAGAGCGTGGTACTCTGAAGCTTAATGATGAAGTTGAGATTGTTGGTATTCATGAAGAAACCCGTAAGACTGTTGTAACTGGTATCGAGATGTTCCGTAAGCTCCTTGATCAGGCTCAGGCTGGTGATAACATTGGTGCGCTGCTTCGTGGCGTTCAGAGAACAGAGATCCAGAGAGGTCAGTGTCTTGTAAAACCAGGTTCTGTAAAGTGCCATAAGAAATTTACCGCTCAGGTTTACGTTCTGACAAAAGACGAGGGTGGCCGTCATACACCATTCTTCAACAACTATCGTCCACAGTTCTACTTCAGAACAACAGACGTTACAGGCGTTTGTGATTTACCAGAAGGCGTAGAGATGTGTATGCCTGGCGACAACATCGAGATGACAGTTGAACTGATCCATCCAGTAGCTATGGAGCAGGGACTTCGTTTCGCTATCCGTGAGGGTGGACGTACAGTAGGTTCAGGTAGAGTAGTTTCTATCATCGAGTAATCGACTATAATCCATGAGTGTCTCCGTATCCGCTTCGCGGACAGGGAGATGCTGCGGAGTAAATTTATATAGTACCCTCAGGGTACATTGTGTCCAAGCGTAAGATAACCCGGAAAACTTTTTGTTTTCCGGGTTTTTCTGTGTGCCGATGAGCGATAATAAGTCCGTGCTGCATGACTGTTATATTACAGTTCGTCAGAGTCCGTTGGGCGGCCTGTTCACCGAGAATTTCTCAACACTGCGCGCCTTCAGGGCCAGAGACACCTGCTCAATGAATTTATAATGGCTATTCTCCATGCCCAGCAGGCTTTTTGCCTTGTTAATCCGGAAACGGATTGTATTTTCATGCTGTTTGAGCAGGATAGCCGTTTTTTTATAATCACCGTCACAGGTGAGATAAGTTTCTATCGTCTTAATCAAATCAACGCTGTACCGTTTTTCGTACTGGATCAGGGGCGCCAGAGTCATTGTATAAAAGTTTTTAAGAGCAGCGTTATCGTGGACGGCCATCAGCAGATTATAGATGTGCAGATCGTCAGGATAAGTCCACTGCTGTTTCAGCATAATGCCGATCCTGAGGGAGGAGCAGGCCTGGCGGATACTCTGCTGAAAGTCGGCAGCGTTTTCAAATGCTCCGCTGATGCCTGACGAGTAGGTGTTGCAATAATAATGGAACAGCTTTCTGAGTCCGGGGATCGCTGCGTCAAATTCAGCCCGCTCCTGATAGTTGAAAATGATAAAACCGCCGTTCTGGTAACGCCGCAGGCGGAGCTGGTACTGTACCTTCAAATCAGATTGCAGGCTGTAGAATTGACGGTTATCAAGTCCCGGCAGGTTCAGACAGATAGTGATATACTCTTTTTTGAAAAGAGGGTTAATATATTTTCCGATTTCCAGTATTTCAGAAGTGGAGAGCGTCTCATAGAGAAGGCGGTTCAGTTTATTTTCAAAGAACAGCTCCGACTGCTCGGTCATCAGTAATTCTGATATATCACGGATTAAATCACCGTAAGGAACATTGCTGTCAATCTTGATAACAGGATAATTATGCTTATCCGTCAATTCCAGAATATGTTTTGGAAGTTCCGGCAGATATTCATTCGTAACGAGACAGCAGGAGCTTCCGCTTGTTACGTAGAAATAAAAAGTGTCATATAATTCTTTTTCGTCATCCTTCACCCAGTACAGACTTCTGATGTAAAGATCACCTTTCAGTGCCAGAGTGTACTCCAAATCATTGAACTGAATGGGGCAGTCTGTAAAATTTACTCTTGTTACTTCCCTGTCTAATCCATTTTTTCCCGATATAATTTCAGAGTCTCTTAAAAGATTTAATTCCATAATGTCACGGACCGTAATACTCATTGAAATCCCTCCCCGGTTTCGGCAGTTTATGCGCGGTATAATGACCGCTTTGCAGCCATTATACCATGTTCCACAGGGAACATGGTATCTCCGACGGAAATTAGAGCCGGATTTCTGCGCGGTATTGTAATTATTACAATGATAGTCCGGTTTATTTTGTACTGTACTATAATGAAGCGATAAAGGACGACTGATATAATTACACTATCCGGCTAACTGTTGGGCAGTAGTTGTTTTTCGGGAAAACGGATACCTGTGGCTTTGATA
>ERZ808046.311-NODE-311-length-53767-cov-7.128981_pt1 | contig 53767 bp, 38 predicted proteins | sample MGYA00380196_ERZ808046 | MGnify/ENA primary metagenome ERZ808046 (study PRJEB31490, sample SAMN06133421) | mouse gut metagenome | isolation source: Z6_2 | host: mice | place: China: Chengdu | collected 2015-05 ... | reverse complement strand
ACCGAAGCCTTTACTTTTTCAAGTAAATGCTTCCTCAAAAGTTTTCACAAAAACTATAACAGAAGCTATAGCTTTTTTCTTTTCTGAATCTTCTTCAGAGTTTTGGAATTTCTTCCTAAAGGTTTTAAGCTTAAGGCTTTTAGCCTTTTTTCTCTTCTTGAATTTTCAGGGTCGCATTGCTGTTTAGTTGTCAAGGTGCTTTGCATTATTTTGTTGCTTTCTGGTGTTCATCACCCGCAACGAATCTTAATATACCATGCTCTTTTTATAATGTCAACACCAAATTTAAAAAAATTGTAGAAAAATGTTTTTTCTTATTATTAAGCACTTTTTAACGTCAGCGCGTTATTCCAATGAAATCTCCGTTGAATTATCCGTTCCTCTCAATATGAGACTGAGAGAAGAGATTTCCTCCTCCTCAGGAACCTCGCAGATCAGAACCAGCTCCTGGCTCTCTTTTGGTCCCAGAGTCCCCTGGTAATAAGGCAGGTCGTTCAGAAGCATCGTGGTGAGCGCGTTCTTTTCCACACCGTTTACCACAATCTTAAACCTTGTTTCACTCTGAGCAATATCAAGCGCGGTCTCCGTATCTGATAAATTCTCAGTCTGAAACTTTAAAACCAACAGCTTATTTCCCTCTGTGGCATTCATCACAAAAAACAGTTCCTCGCCCTGCTGCGGGTAAAGGCTGTCTGTCTCATACCCTGAGTAGGTAAACTTCACAGAGTCCAGCTTCAGGAAGTCTTCTATGGAAGAAGGATTTTGTACAGCGGCCTCACCGGTATTATCTATGATCTCCACATCACTTGATGTGTCTTCTTTCTCCGTGTTCTCCCTTTCCGCCTGCTCTTCTTCTCTGGCCGCCTGACTGACAGCCTCCTGCATCGCCGCCTCTTTTTCTTCGGCTTCCCTTACCGCAGAAAGGGAAACCAGCTTGCTGTCATAATTTTTACTGTGTTTCAGCAGCACATCCGCCGCATATTCCACTACCAGCTCCTCCTGCTGGCTTGTCATATCCGGTATGGCATTACCGCATCCTGTTAAAGCTACCGCCAAAGTCAATGTTGAGACACAAATCGCTTTTTTCCTCATTTTTATAATCGTACTCCTTTCAAAGTCACAGGTTTCGGTCCGGGGACTTCACATATAATATAAACATCACCTTTAAATTCTCAATTTTTGTTCTTATTATTCTATCACATCAAAGACATTTTGGCTTCCTTTATTTTATTTTTTAAGGCTCTTCATTCAGAAATCTCTCTTTCAGAAATTTTTCTTTCTTTTCCAGCTTTACATATATAAAAGAAATCATCAGAGCAATCACGCCCACTACCAAAAATACCAGCATGCGGTACATAACTTCCACTTCCCTGAAATCATAGAGCACAAGCTTGAGACAGACAAAAAACGCCATCACCAGGCCGCAGATCCGCTCTACCCTGTCCTGCTGTCTGAATCCAACGCCCACACAGCCAAGCGCAATTATCATTAGAAGAATACTGACTATGACCGGCGACTCGTAATGCCCTGTCAGGGAAAACCAGGTCAAAAAGCCGGCCAATACCAGGTATTTCCCGGGAATTTGAAGTTCATAGCGTTTTCTGAATACGATCAGGATTGTCACTGCCCCAAGTACCATCATAATGGAACTGAATATATAGCTGTGCCAGAACCAGACCATAAAATAGTAAACACTCATCACCGCCAGGCTTGCAATATTGTAAGGCTGCTGCTTTTTGTTCTTAAGCCCCGGAAGATGATTGAACAGAAGGAAAAGAATGAGCATTGCTCCCGCGCTGACAGGATAAAGCCATCCTCCGTTCATGTCAAATTCCTCCAGAAAATAAAAGCGGCACTGCCTCCACCATATCAGCAAAATCCCTGCTGTCACCACAAATTCGTGATACAAATACGCCTGTTTTATCCTGAATACGGATACCAGAAGTGCTGCAGCAAAGAGCCAGCAGTACCAGTCATCCCAAAGCCGTACTCCCGTAACCAGCACCCAGGAAACGGTAATGCAATCCAGTATAAGAACTTCCCTTTTGGCTGAAAAGAGCTTTACCGCCAAAAAAGTGAGCAAAACGGATAAAATAATCTCCCAGCGATATTCTGAAAAGGAACCGGAAAGAAGGATTACCCCTGCGGCATAATAAAGCTGCGCCCATCTTCTCCCGTCCTCTTTTTCCCAAAACATAAAGGTGATCAGACATATTGTAAGGAACAGTATTTCGGCTGTCAGGTGTACAAACAATGCCAGCTCCGGCCGCTCCATCACCTGTGGATGCAGATTTCCGATCAGAAAAAGCAAAAAGAGCAGAACTCCCTTTCCGACACAGCACAGGGCAAATGGTATTTCCTTTTCTTTCATACATTCTTTGATGCTGAGAATGCTCACAAAGATAAAGGCGGTAGCCACATAAAACACCAGATAAACGGGACTGATTTCCTCCGCCCACGCCTTTTGGGTCAGAAGAATACTAAAGCCGGTGTTTAAAAGCAAATGCACCACATTGACTGTCATTCGGTGATTCTGGTTTCGGAAAAAAACCGCTGCCGTATTTACCACTAACAGCATAACAGCAATCACTAAAAAATACAACTCCGACTCAAAACCCCTGGCCGGAAAAAAACACAGATAACAGCCTGCAAGACTGATGATTCTGATCCATGCGGAATCTCTCTTTCTGCCGGGAAAAACCGACGCCAGGGCAATCGCCAGGGACACTGTCATCATCTCAATTTCATTTATGGTATGTAATACCAGATAATTGACAATATTGGCAATATACAGACCTCCCACGCCGATTCCCGTCAGGATGCCAAAAAATCCTGCCTGTTTCTTCCGCATTCCCAAAAGCTCTGAGCAAATGACCACCACAAGCGCCGCTCCATACAGACAAAGTCCCTGCCCTAATCCTTTCAGAAAATGGAAACCGAAAATCACAAAGGCCGCTAATACAAATAAAGCGCCGATCATGCCAAAAACATGAACCCCTACCTTAAATTCCAACGTATTTTTCGTATTCGATTCTGATACAGGTAATTCTCGTTTTTCTTCTCTCTTGATTTCTACAGGAACCGGCACCGGCACCGGTTCCGGCTTCTGAGCCCCTGAAGGTGTCGGCGGCATCTGAGCCATTCTCCTCTGATACTGCTGATAGCTTCTCTGTGCCTCCTGTTCTACCTGGGCCGGTGTGGCTTTTCCGCTCTCCAAATCTCTCCACATTTGAGCCAGATACCGGTCGTAATAAGGATCCGCAGATAATTTCATCAGCTGCCGGAGCCTGGACCTGGCACGCTCACGGTTTTCCAGGAAATCTGCTTCCCTGCGCAGGACAGCGGCTCTCTCCAAGTCACTGATTTCCCGATCATTTCCCTGATTTATTTTTGCTCCCATCCTGTCTCTTCCTCCGCTTCAAGCTCAAACCAGAACTCAACGCCATTCTCATAATTCCTGGCTCCATATTTCTGATTCATGGCTTCCATGGCCGCCTTCACAATAGAAAGTCCCACACCGCTACCGCCGTATTCCCTTGTTCTCGCCTTGTCAACCTTATAAAACTTTTCCCAGATATGAGGAAGACTTTCTTCCGGAATCGGCGCACCTGTATTAAACACGGAGACGCGGACCTTTTTTTCTTCCAGGGTCAATTTTACATCAATAATACGCTTTCCTGCAACATGATTTACGGCATTGCTGAAGTAATTGCCAAAGACCTCCTCCACCATAAACTCGTCCGCCCACACATTGATCGGAGGATATTTTTCCATCTGCAGACTGATTTCCTTCTGTCTGCAAAGGATTGCCGCCGACTGAAGATAGGTACTGATCAGCGCCGTAATGTCAAAACGCTCCATCGTCACCGTATCATTGCCAAATTCCAGCTGATTTAAGGTAAGAAGTTTTTTGACCATCTGATTCATCTTGGCGGCTTCGTCCATGATCACCTCACAGTAGTACTCCCTGCTCTCGGCATCATCATTAATTTCCTCCTTTAATCCTTCCGCATAACCCTGAATCAGCGCGATGGGAGTCTTAAGCTCATGGGAAACGTTGGACAAAAATTCCTTCCTCATCTCATCTATTTTATTTTTCTTTTCTATATCTCTTTTCAGCTCGTTGTTGGCGCTTTTCAGTTCCGAGATAGTAGTCTCAAGGGTCTCGGAAAGCATATTGATATTCTGTCCCAGCAGCGCAATCTCCGTCCTGCTGTTTCCCGTATATTTGGCGTCAAAATCCAGGTGCCGCATCCGTTCGGAAATCCTGGTAAGCTCCATGACCGGCTCTGTCACCTTGCGCGAGACCAAAAGGATGATACACGCGCTGAAAATCGCGGAACCGGTTCCCACATAGGCCAGGAAGCGGTTTGCCAGGGAAACACTCTCGCGGATTCCCTCAAGGGGGCTTCGAAACAAAAAGAGGTTTCCATTGTCAAGCACCCCCCACATATCCACATATTCCAGCCCGGTTCTCACATCCGTTTCAATATACATGGCGTAATTATTTTCATTTACAAGCAGCTTGTCATAATTATTTCTCTCCGCCCGGAACAGGTAGTCAAGAAGCTGCCTGCTGAGCAGTTCATAGTCGTTCATGGAGGTCTTGATGGTTTTGGTCTGCGGATCCAGAATGATGATATTGATGTTATTTTTTCCGCAGATTTTCTGGAATTCAATATCAAAGGCGTCCGAACCTATGGTTCCCTCATTGGATGCCGCATTGATGGTATGATAGGCGTTCATCATGGCCTTCTGCTTATTTTGAAGATAATATTTTTCAAGGAAGGTATTATTGATAAACCAGCAAAGCAGAACCGTTCCGGCCATCAAAAGGCCAAACACAAGGGCAAACTGCTTTCGGATTGAATATTTCATAAGGCATCATCACTCCGCATCAAATTTGTAGCCCATTCCCCAGATTGTTTTGATCAGTTCTCCTTTATCGCCCATTTTGCTGCGCAGCTTTTTTACATGGGTGTCAATGGTTCTTGCATCCCCAAAATAATCATAATTCCAGACATTATTGAGAATTTTTTCACGGGAAAGGGCAAGTCCCTTATTTTCAAGGAAATAAGTCAGGAGTTCAAATTCCTTATAACTTAAATCAATGGATTTTCCATCAATGGTCACATTGTGCGCCGCCTTATCGATAACGATACCGCCTGCCGAAAGGCTTTCTTCCTCTCCAAGACGGCTGGTTCTGCGCAGGATTGCTTCCACCCTGGCCACAAGTATTTTGGGGCTGAAAGGCTTGGAGATATATTCGTCCACTCCAAGCTGAAAGCCCTGAAGCTCATCCCTCTCATCGGACTTGGCAGTCAGCATGATCACAGGCACCTTTGAGTACTGCCTGACCTCACGGCAGACTTCCCAGCCGTCCATTTTGGGCATCATGACATCCAGAATTATCAGCGCAATATCCTTCTGCTCATAAAAAATGTCCAGTGCCTGACTGCCATCCTCAGCTTCCACCACCTCAAAATTGTCTTTTGTCAAAAAGTCCTTTACCAGCTTCCGCATCCTGGCCTCATCATCCACCACAAGAATTTTCAGTTTTTCCATCCTTATACCTCCTGCATATCGCAGGCTATGCCTGCGATACCGCACCAATAGAGAGTTTGGAAGTTTACTTCCAAACCTTTTCTTTCCTGGTAAATTCAAAAATCATCATAAATTTATTTAAAGCTTATTGTAAAGTATACCCCGAAAATATGTTGAATGTGTGAAAAGTCGAATATTTTCGACCGAAAACATTTGAGGGATTATTTCTTATTTTAATTTTCTTCTCCGGATTCCTCCTCAGGTAATGCTTCTGCAACATCCTCCGCCATACCAAGCTCCGCTTCTTTTAATCGGACCTCCTTTTCCCGCTCTGTCAGCTCCTGCTCCCAGGAAGCATACTCATTTACAATCTCATTCCTGTAATTGATAATATTGGGATTATCACTGCCGGAGGCAATAAAAAACATGGCAAGCACCAGAATCACCAGCAGGATATTTACTGCCACAGAACTTCGAAACCGATTCTGATAGGGAATCTTTTCTTTGGGTTTTGGGGGCCCTGGTCTGTTATTTTTCTTTTCCTCTTTATGTACAAAGGCTGAAAAAAGCGGGATTGGCTTTATCTGCTCTTCTTCCACTCCGAGCAGACGCAGCTTTTCCTGAATCTGTTTTAAGTATTCCCAGCCCACCGGCGTGACAAACACCTTATCCTCCAGCATTTTTTCATATACCGCAAGCACACTTTTGGCCGGCTTGCCTTCCAGCTTTGTCTCAAAAAATAATGCCTTTTTGCGCTCCGTCCTTGCCTGGTCCGCATCTGTGGGGGAGCCAAAAAGATATCCATCTACAATCCATTCATTTTTATCTGCCACTTTACACTTTCCCTTCCTGGTCACGCCCTATGGAGCAGACCGCTTACACCTCCTGATTATACCAGTTGGAGATTTTGTTTTCAACTGATGGTTTCTGAAGGTTTCAGAACTGATTACAATTAAAATCATTTGACATTAGTTGGAATCTGATTTAATATTAAGACAAAATTATATTAATTTGAAAGACACTACCGTAATAACAGACGGTTGTTCTGAAATAAAAAGATTGGCTAAAGAAACAGCCGCTCAGTTTACCAGACCGGGGCGGCTATTTCTTTTTGTTGTTTATAAAAATAAAGAAAACTCCCAAAAGCCTGAATAAATCATGCTTTTAGGAGTTTCTTCTGGAGCTGACCGCGCAGTTTCCGAACCCCTTAGGCAAAAAAATCACTGCTACAAAGAGCTCCTTCGGCAGCCTCACTTTCTAACTCATTATTATATAGACCATTTCCACGTCTGTCAAGGATTTCCATGATTCTTTCCCGGTTCTCAATAACTGCTGCCATTTCCTTTATGTCAAACTCACGCCTGTCATCGGAAAAGTTGAACGTGATGGTTATGCTGTCATCGGACAGGATGATTTTATTTATCAGCAGGTCGAGGACGCGCTGCCTTACTTCCGGATTGCTGAGATTGCCTGTAAAGGACTCCAGGTACCTTACCACATGCTCCGGTTTCAGGCTGTACTGCTGCCGCAGCTTTTCTGCCGCAAGCTCGTCCGTGAGCATGTTTTTCTGCTGCTGCAGCTCCAACATACGGGCCTGGGTGGTCTCGTTGAAGATTCCGGCCTCGATGGCCTTCATGATGTTGCCGAGGGTCTTTTCCGTATCTTTTATCTTGTCCTCCAGTGAGCGCCGGTAGCTGTCGTCGCTGCTGTTCTGGCGGCTGTAATACTCGTACACCTTTTCGCCTGTGATGACGCGCATGGCGGGACTGTTCACAGTTACCGTGAGAATGTCCATGACGATGCCCTCCACCACCTCTTTCCTGACGTTCTTCTTCCTGTAGGCGGCTGTCTTCTTGCGGTTGATGCACATATAATAGTAGTGCCGCTCGCCATGCTTTCCGGTCCCGCTGGTGCCGCAGACCGTGCCGGCGCTGCGACGGCGGCCCGTCCCCCGCGGCTGTTGTATGCCAGGCGCTCCTGCACGCGTTCATACAGTCCGTCGGAAATGATGCGCGGCATACCGTCAGGGACAACCACATCATCATATCTATACTCCCCCAGGCAGAACCTGTTCCGCAGGATATGCCTGATGCTGTTGATGGTAAAAGGCCGTCCGCGCACGCTGCGGAAGCCGGCACCGTTCAGCGCATCAACAATCTCCTGCATCCCTGCACCGTCCGCATAGTCCCTGTATATCTTCTCTACGATTGGCGCAGTGTCCGGGTCGATTTCATACTTCATGTTCGGTTGTCCCCTGTAGCCCAACAGCTTCACACCGTTGTACAGACAGTTCTCCGCGTTATAGCGTTGACCACGAATCACGTTCTGGCGATGTGAATAAATAAAGGATGCCGCCATCCCGATATCGTAAGTATATTTTATCAGAAATTCCGGGGGGTGACTTGACTTTTTGAATCATATTTCTTATCTTTTTCCCGCTCCGAGAAGAAGCCCAGTCCATCCAGCGCCTCTACCAGTTTTCCTACATATTCCCTGGAAGTCGTAGGCCAGTGATATCCCAGGCGGTAAAGCACTTTCATCGTATAATCATTTTCTTTTGCAATCCCTGCCGTCTTTTTTCCATGTCCCATATTCTGGTAGGCAATCATGCTGGACAATACCTTCGCCTTCTCTGGATCCTTTTTGGCTTCCTCCAGCGCCCGCTCATAATCCCCATCCTCCGAAAGCGCAATGTCCATACCGTGTTCTTTCATGGCATAGATGATATCTCCCATATAAATACTGTGGTTATTATAGGGATGGAACAGGCAGCAGGCCTCCGGCGTCCGGGCCAGGGTCAGAATGGCTTTTGCCGTGCTGTCAATGGGCGCCATCTCTGCCGCGGTGTCCATCAGGGAATACGGGAAATGCCCGATCAGTTCATAGGACTTCAGCCTGCCCACGAAACTGTTTGTGGAGAAGTTTATCTGGAACTCCCCGTCCGTATCCCGTGCGGAAAGATTGCCCACTCTCATGATTTTCGCACCCAACCCCCGGGAGGCGGCCTCAAGGACAGCCCTCTCCGCCAGGAATTTGCTGTGCCCGTATTTTGTGTCCAGAACCTGCCCAAAATAGAGCATCTGTTCATTCATAACCGTATCTGAAGGGGGTACATTCCCCACGCTGAATCCGGATACGCTTGTAGTGGAAATATGGATCAGGCGGCTCCCCGTCTTTTCGCAGAAATCTATGACATGCAGCACGCCTCCCACATTGACGTCTTCAATATCCGTGCCGGCGGAAAAATGTTTGACATTCGCCGCACAGTTTACTACTGTATGGATATCCAAAGACATCTCTGCCATACGGTCAAACACCGCTGTATCCGTCACATCTCCTTCCAGTGCGTACAGACGCGTCTGAAACAGCTCTTCACAGGTATCTTCAAAATAATAGAAAAGCAGGGATTTCAAGCGTTCTTCCACGCTGCTGTAGCGTCCTTTGCGCAGAAGGCAGTATACTTTCCCGCTCTCCGATTCCAGAAATTCACGCAGGATATGTATCCCCAGAAATCCCGTCGCCCCCGTGAGGAGTATATTTCCAAGGGGCTGCGGCTCTCCTTCCAGGAACGCCTCAAACGTATTGTGTTCCAGCACCCGCTCTATGGCCCCATAATCATATCGGGATAAATCCTCCAGCCCCGACGAGGCCGGTACGTTTTCTTCCCGGAACATTTCAGCCAGGGCCCGGGGCGTGGCATGCGTAAACACATCGCCGAAGGTAATCTCGAACCCTTCCTTAGTAGCCGCAATGATCACGCTGGTGACGGCCAGGGAAGTCCCTCCGATTTCAAAGAAATTATCCTCCCGTCCCACCCGGTCCAGATGCAGGGCTTCCGCAAAGATACGGCAGAATATCCTCTCTGTTTCCGTCTGCGGCGCCATATATTCCCCGGCGCCTGCAAGCTGCGCCTCCGGCAGGGCTTTCCGGTCGATTTTTCCGTTTGGCGTCATGGGGAAACGCTCCATCTGCCTGTAGGCATCCGGTATCATGTATCTGGCCAGAGAGTTTTTCAGCTGCTCTCTCAGCGTTTCCGGAGGAACCGCTTCTTTGGCCGTATAATAAGCGCAAAGATGCTCCGTTCCTTCTATGACGCGGATCAGGACGACAGCCTGCCGGATTCCCGGGCATTTAAGGAGCGCCTGTTCCACCTCCTCCAGTTCAATGCGCAGTCCCCGCAGTTTCACCTGGTTATCTGTTCTCCCCAGGATTACTACTTCGCCGGACCGCGTCCATTTTGCATAATCTCCTGTTTTGTATACCCGCATTCCCTGAAACTGCGTGAATCTTTCCGCCGTCATTTCCGGAAGGCCATGATACCCTGCGGCGACACCGGGGCCTCCCACATACAATTCCCCCGTCACGCCCGGCGGCAGAAGATTTCCGTCGCTGTCTGCAATATATTCCACATAATTCAGAAGGGGCCTGCCCACCGTAATCCTGTCCCTGTCTGTCAATTCACAGGCATTGGAGGACACGGTAATCTCCGTTGGTCCGTAAGTGTTAAAAATCCTGGCGGACGTCACCCGTTTCAGTTTCTCAAGAAGCTGCATACTATACGCTTCGCCCCCTGACATCACCACCCTGCAGCCGGCCAGAGCCTGGCAGAACGTTTCCGATTCCATATATTGCAGCATCCGCGAGGGCGTTGCGTTGAAAATGTCTCCATGGGTTTCTCTTATCAATTCCGCCAGACGGACGGGATGATTGGCCTGTTCCTCATCGGCAAGCACCAGCGTCAGTCCGTTGCACAGAGCCACCGCCGTCTCTTTCAGCGACATATCGAAAGAAACGGTGGTCACAGACACCATCACATGACCGTCTGTCACACACGCATGTACATGAGAGTTGGCCTCATGGCTGCACACATAATTTACGATTCCCCTGTGGCCAAGCATCACTCCTTTGGGTTTTCCGGTAGAGCCGGAGGTATAAATCAGATACGCCAGGGCATCTTCCCCAATGGCAATCTCTGGATTCTTATCATTCTGGCAGGCCAGGAGCGTCTCAATATCTATCGCATTTTCATACAATCCGGCGCGCTCTTTCGTGGTAATGATGAAAGAAGCGCCGCTGTCCTTTGTAATCTGTAAAATCCGCTCCGGCGGATATTCCGGGTCACAGGGGATATAAGCGCCCCCTGCCTTCATGATGCCGTACATGGCCATGATCTGCCTGCCAAGACGGGGAAGCAGCACCACCGCTGTATCTCCCGGGCAAAAACCCCGGCGGATCAGCCCATTGGCCACCCGGTTCATTTCCCGGTCCAGACTTTCGTAACTCCACCTCCCGTCCGCTGCGATCAGAGCCGTTTTCCCTTTACAGACAGCGGCCTGCCGTTCAAATACGCCGTGAAAGCTCAAAGCCTCCACACCGGTTTGTGCAGATACGGAAAATCCATCCAATGTCCGTCTCTGCTCTTTCGTCACAAGGGAGAGTTCTTTCAGCAGCCCGGACGGATTGGCAATCATACGCCTGACACATACGGCGACAGACTGCGAAAGCTGTTCCATCAGCCCGCGGCTATAAAGGGCATCGTTGTACTGAAGGCACACCGACGGCGCGCCGTCCCGCTCTTCGATATGCACGGACAGCCTGAATTTTGGCTTATCAGATTCCATATTTTCTATCCGGATGGCCTCGCCTCCCACCCGGTGTTCTTCTACCACGCCGAGCTGGCAGGCATACATAATCTCCGGCGAAAATCCATAATCCGCCGCTATTTTCGTAAAGGGATAGTCTTCGTGGGCGACGACATCCAGCAGCATCTGCCTTACTTCCCGGACAAACGCAAGCGCCGTCTTATCTCCCGCGATATTTCCCATAAGAGGCAGTGTTTTTACAAACATCCCCATACTGCCATGCAGCTTTATGTCCGCCCTGCCATTGCTGATGGTACTGATAAATAACCGGGAACTGCCGGTATAGCGGGCCAGTGTGTAAAAGGTTCCCGCCAGGAACAGATGCGCCGGCGTTACCCCATAGGTCTGACAGAATGTTTCTATTTCTTCCCCAGGACAGGGCGCGATACATTCCGCCTTCTTTCCGTCTTCTTCTTTTCCCTGGAGATCCGGCGTAAGGCAGGAAGCGTGTTCATATTCGCCGAACATTTTTTCAAAAAAGGCCTGGCTTTCCCGATAATGTTCTCCTCCCTCCAGCCTGCGCTCCTGCAGGGCAAAATCAAAATAGGTATAGGTTTCTTTCTCCGGCAGCCTTCCCTCGCACGCCCCCGCCGTCTGGTCCAGGAATAAATTCAGAGAGGCTCCGTCAAAAATGATATGGTGGAAATCTGCCAGCAGACAGGCGTTTGACTCAGTCTGTACCACCACTATCCGGTATAATGTATCCTGTGTCAGAGAAAACGGCTTTACATAGGAAGCGCAATACGCTTTCAGTTCTTCCTCCGTCATGGAAAGCACCGGAATCCTCTTTCCCATTTCAGATTCTCCGCCCGGCTTTTGCCACAGCTCTCCATCCCGGTAACGGATACAGGTATTGATATAAGGATGTGCCGCAAGTACCTGACATGCAGCCTCCGCCAGTGTCTCGCCGCTGACCTGACGAGGAAAGCGCAGCATGGCCGGAATGTTGTACGCCATATCCTCCGGATGCTTCACGGCGTCATAATATACGCCAAGCTGCGTCTGCGTCAACGGATAATCCTCCGCTTCCTTCCCCTCTTCTTCCTCAAGGCTTTCTTTTGTCTCTGTCCCCGGCCGGGTGCGGAGCGCCTGATAAACGGCATTTTCCAGTGACAAGATACTGCACTGCCTCATCATCTGCTTTACTTCCAGCTCCACCTGGTATTCCTTCTCAATCTCCACCGCCAGCATGATAGCGGACAGAGACGTCAGCCCCGCGTAAAGCAGGTCGGTTTCCACAGAAAATTCCTCATGTCCCAGGATTTTCTTTACAATCTGCGCAAGCTCTTCTTCCAGAAGGCTCATAGGCCTTACTGCCTCCCGGCAGGATTCTTCTTGGGTAACCGGAGCAGGAAGCGCCCGTTTATCCACTTTCATATTCTGGTTCAACGGAATCCTGTCAATCTGCATAATGGCGGAGGGTACCATATAAGGCGGCTTTTCATCCATGATAAAAGACCGGAGCTTCTGGATATCCACGGGGGTTTCCGACACCAGATATGCTGCTATGGCTTTTCCGCCCGCAGACGCCTCATAAGCGGTAACCGTCACATCCTGGATGCCGGGGAACCTGCGTATCACAGCCTCCACCTCAGACAGTTCAATCCGAAATCCCCGAATCTTCACCTGTCCGTCTCTTCTGCCCATAAACTGAATATTGCCGTCCGGCAGAAACCGCACGTCATCGCCGGTATGGTAAACGCGCCCGTACCCTTCCCGGTGAGTAAAACAGTTGGGGGTATATACTTTCGCCGTCTGCTCCGGCCTGTTCAGATATCCTTTGCTTACCTGAGGGCCGGCCACGCACAATTCTCCCACAGCCCCCGCCGGAAGCCTCCGCATCTGCTTATCCACCACATACACTTCCAGATTATCCAGGGGCCGGCCAATGGGAATGTTTTCATACTCCCTGGCTTTGTCCACCGGATAAACCGTGGTCAGTATCGTACATTCTGTAGGGCCGTAACAATTATAAAAATTGAAATCCGATTTCACCCGGACAGGCACCAGCGTCTCTCCGCCTGTCAGCAGGTGCTTCAGGCAGTGATTCTCCATCTCCTGGGCAAACTGCCGCCCTACCTGTGTGGTCATAAACGCATGCGTCACCTTTTCCTGTATCAGATATTCATTCAGTTTCTGCAGTTCCAGGCGCATTTCCTCCGGTATGATACATAAGGTTCCGCCGCTTGTGAGAACCGGATAGGTATCCATCATATTCGCATCGAATCCATAGCTGGCGTAGGCGCTGACCACGCTGTCCGCTTCCACCTGGTAATAACGGCAGTACCAGTTACAAAATGCCGCCAGATTTCCATGGGAGAGCATACAGCCTTTGGGCGTACCGGTAGTTCCGGATGTATAGAGAAGAATATAGGTATCTTCCGGCAATGGGGCTGGAATTTCCTCTGCCCCCTCCGCGGGCAGCTGCGGAATCTCTTTTGTCAGCAGCGTCCGGCCCTTGTACCCGGGGACCAGTCCCAGCAGGGATTCCTCCGCGATCAGCAGTTCTGCCCGCGCATCCTCCATCATAAAAGCCAGCCGCTGCGGCGGATACTCAGGATCCAGAGGCTGATAGACCGCTCCGGCTTTCATCACGCCAAGAGAGGCAATGGGCATATGTTCCCCACGGGAGATCAGGATCGAGACTGCCTGTTCTTTTCCAATCCCCAGACGGCTGATATAAGCAGCCACACCGTCAGAGAGCCGGTCAATTTCCCTGTATGTGAACCGTTTCTCCCTGAAAATAACCGCCGTATGCTCCGGCGTTCTTCCGGCCTGCCGCCGAAACAGTTCCGGCACGGTCAGACGTCCGTCATATTCCGTGCGCTTCCCGTGATACGAATCCAGAACCGCCAGCTCTTCCGGGGAAACAAGGGGAATATCCTTCAGATACCCACAGCTCCGGAATCCTTCCAAAGCTTTCACCACCAAAGACAGCAGCGTGCGTGCCGTCCGTTCCAGATAGACGTCGCTTCTGTATTCCAAATGTATTTCATAACTGCCGTCTTTCTTAAACACATGAACCGCCAGATTCGCCAGGCTGCTCCCCGTTTCCAGGGTTTCCAAGGGAACCAGCCCCTGCTCTGTGTTCATGCCGTTTAAGGTCTCCGACTGATAGACGAACAATATATCGGAAGTCACCTGATATCTGCGGGCCAGTTCTTCAAAGGAACAGCAGTCATGGCTCATCGTCTCAAAAAAATCCTGCTGCAGCGCCTGCAGATACGCTTCCACTGTCCTTTCTTCCTGAATCTGCACATAGATGGGCAGCGTGCGCACCAGCATTCCCATGGTGTGCTTCAGCCGCACATCATGGCGTCCGTTATTGACCGAGCCAAAAAGGACCTCGCTCTGTCCGTTATATTTTGCAAGGGCATAGGCAAACGCCCCCAAAAACAGCGTACTTTCCGTAACCCTGGCTTTTCCGGCAAGCCATTCCGTTTCCTCCTGTCCAAGAATTTCTCCCAGATGGACAGAGATTCTTCCGGCCGGATGGTCCAAAGCCTCCGGATCTTCCGGCATATCAAAAACCGGAACCGAATCCACTTCCAATCCTGCCAGACGTTTTTCGAAATATTCCTGCGCTTTTTGATAAACCGGTGTGTCCTTCAGCCGCCCCTCGCAGGAAGACAGGTCAAACTGGCTGATTTCCTCCACCTCCGGCTCCTTTCCTTCGTATATTTTCCGGACGCCGCCAAAGAAAACAGCGATGGAAGCGCCGTCAGATATGATATGATGCATATCCGACAGGAAATAGATGCTTTCCTCCGTCCGGTAAAATGCCATCCGGAAGAGCGGCCCCTTCCCTAAGTCAAAAGGCTTTACAAACTCTCTTTTCAAAGCGTCCATTTCCGGCTCTTTTGCTTCATATACGGGAATCTCCCAGCCGTCCGTGTCATGAAGCGCCATACCGTATGTCTGTTCCCCCTGCCGCGTTTCAATAGACACAAACAGCACCGGATACCGGGACGCCATCTGCTCCGCAGCCTCCTTCCACCGTTTCAGGTCGGCTCCTGCGGGAAGGCGGAAGCCGACAGGGATGTTATACATGGTGCTCCCGGGATTTGCCGCGCACTCCAGAAAAACCCCCATTTGACTGTCTGTCAGAGGGTACCATTCCCTTTCCTCCCCCGGAATGTCCCCATAGATATCTTCCTGCAAAGCGGTTCTCTCTGCCCCGCCGCATGCCGCTGCAATCCTCTCCGGCGTCTTGCAGCGGAATATCTCCGCAGCCGTCAAAGCATACTTTTCCAGACAGGACAGCAGCATAACCGCCTGGATGGAATCTCCCCCCAGCGCAAAGAAGTCGTCATGACGGCCCACCGGTCGGATTCCCAATACCTGTTCAAATGCGCTGCATACCGCGCGCTCACATTCTGTCCGCGGTTCTTCATAGTCCTTTCTGAAATTCAATACATCCGGCGCCTGAAGCGCCAGGCGGTTCAGCTTGCCGTTCTGATTCAGCGGAAAATTCTCCACCTGGACGAAGAATTTCGGAATCATGTAATCGGGAAGTTTATCCGCCAGCAACCGTCTCAGCTCTTCCTCCGGATGTTTTTCCTCTGGGTGTTCTCCCTTGGGGCGTTCCCCCGCTTCCTCTTCCTCCCTCTGAAAATAACCGCATAAATAAGTCTGGCCATATTGATTCTGGAATCCTTTGACAACCGCAGTTTTCACAAAAGGAGCCTGGCCCATCAGCACTTCAATTTCACCGGTTTCCACACGCTGGCCGTTAATTTTAACCATCCAGTCCCTGCGGTTTAAATACACCAGATTCCCGTCGGGCAGCATCCGGCAGATATCGTTGGTGTGGAACAGAACCGTCCCATCCTCCTGGCGCACAAAGGCTTTCTCAGTCTGCTCGGGCAGATTGATGTACCCATGGGCAATATGGCCCGCCACACAAAGTTCCCCTTCTTCCCCGGGCGGAACTTCTTTTCCCTCTTGATCAAGAAGCAGAAGGCGGATACCCGGCCCGGGCTTGCCGATGGGCGTATTCTCATATTCCTGATCGATTTCAAAAGCCGTCACGCCCGCCGCCGTCTCGCTGCAGCCATAGCTGTTAAAAAGCCGGTAGCCTCTTCCCGCCATCCGGGAAACACGTTCGCTCCCGGTAATCACCAGACGTAAGGACGGACCGGGCGAGCGGAAATTCCGCAGCATCTGCGGGCTGATAAAGGCCATGGTAATCCCATGCTGCCTGATGTACTGCTCAAGCTGACGTACGTCTTTTCTCTTTTCCTCAGGAAGTATGTGCACAGTCTGCCCTGCCGACAGCGGGGTATAAATATCCAGGATCATAGCCACAAAACTAAAAGACGCGCAGCAAAGCTGAATATCGCTCTCTTCCGGCAAAAAAAGCGCTCTGTGCCGTATCACTGCCGCCGCCAGGCTTTCATGTGAATGAAGAATCCCCTTGGGATTCCCGGTAGAACCGGATGTATAAACGGCAAAAGCCCCGTCCTTACCTTCCGCGTCCTCCGCCTCTGAAAACGGTTCGCCAGACGCCTCCTCCAGAAAATCATCGTCAAGCATAAAAAGCGCGCCGCAGTCCTTCTGAATATAAGCGAGCCGCTCTTTGGGGTATTCCGGCGATAATGCCGCGAACGCAGCGCCGCATTTCAGGATTCCCAGTTCTGCTGCTAAAAATTCCATTCGCCGTTCCAGACAAACCGGTATGATGTCTCCTTTTCTTACGCCTTTTTTCTTCAGCGCCGTACAGATTCTGCCGCTCAGCTCGTCAAGCCCGCCGTATGTTGTCACCCTTTTCCCGTCCTGATCAATGATTGCCGGCTTAGAACCATACCTTTTCACATTTTCTTTCCACTGATTTAGAAACAGCTCCATCTTTATCCCTCCTCCGGTTCTTTCACAAAAAACTTTACCTTTCCGCCCCGTTTATTTGGCTTTGGCCTTTCCGGAACCACCGTCACTTCCACGGATCCAGCGCCGCTTTTTTCAAACAGGCAAAGAACCCGATTTTTCACATCCTCCGCGGCCTTTTCCCTGTCCTCTTCTGAAGACGGCACCAGTCTGATATGAAATCTGCGCTCGCTCTTCTGTGCCATCTGAACAGCCAATACCCCGGGAACATGTTCCAGCGCCTGTTCAAACATCGGGCTGAACAACACCTTTCCCCCTGTGAAAATAGTCCCCGCTTCCCTGCCCCGGATTTCCATAACCGGAAGAGTGCTTTTGCACGGGCAGGCTTCTTTGAGAATGCGGACTTTATCTTCCATATAATAACGTATAACCGGCTGCACATAATTGGTCAAATCGGTAATATACACCCCTTCCGACCAGCTCCCTTCCGGCACCGGCCTGCCGTCTTTGTCAACCGGTTCGATGATAACCCAATCGCTATTGATATGAAACTTCCCTTCCCTGCAGGACATGGCCGCTTCTCCGCCCTCGGTACTGCAGTAATTATTCAAAATCGGACACCCAAATGCGCCGCGAAGGGTATGGTAAACTTTTTCTGTCAGCGTTTCTGCAGAACAGGCAATCGCCTGGGGCTTTATATGAAGCCGCCCCTCCTGTCCTGCTTTCCCAAGGACAGCCAGAATCGAGGGATAACCGGTGAGTAAATCCGGCGCAAACTCATTGAGCTTCTCCACAATTCCATCGATATCTTCCGTCAGGGAAATGGCCAGCATATTCTGTTCATATCCCGGATTCGCTCTCTGGCTTTTCAGGAAACCGGAATAAGAGGATACCGCCGGATCCAAAATGATAATTGACGCAATCTTATGTCTGACCGGATTCATCAGATCCGAATCTACTTCGCGAAGCAGGCGGGTCTGGAGCAGGGCGCCGTGAATCGCATTGTGGTAAGCGTCCCGTACCATGGGCATTGGATTTCCCGTGGTCCCGGATGTGGTAATGGCGGTGTACTTGCCCAGATACAATTTTTCAAGCGCCTCATCGCTGTTGACATAAGCGCGCACGCCCTCCTCCGTCACCTGTGGGTCGGTGACCCACGCGCCATAATCCGCCATCAATTCTTTTTTCGTAACCGGTGGAAGATCCGAAAGTCTGAAATCTTCCCCGACTTCTCTGTACGCCTCTTTATAATATGCCGAATGCTCTCTGGCATAGGAAACCAGTTCCCGCAGCCTTTCTGCGGCCAGACGCTCCCTTTCTGCGGACGAAATCCGCTCTCCCTCCAGACACAGCCGCACCGCTTCCTCTCTTTTTATTTCCTTCATATGCCATCCTCCATATTTGTTATCAAACGATACGTAAATCATTTATACTGCTTAACGATTTCACTTGCCGCGAAACCGAACGATATTTTCAAGTCGAGATTTTCATAATAGAACTGTTCATTCCCAGAATGTTGTCATAGAGCGCCTCATCTGTAATTGCAAGGACCATACGGATATTGTCAAAATCTCCGGCCATGTTTTCCGACAAAAACGGATGATAAGGAGCGCCGTTGTCCCGGACGCTGATGCAGATTTGCTCTTCGCCAATGGTAATCCTGACGTCCATATAACTTTTCTTCCGCTCCTTTTTCTTCTGCTTTATGATGTTTACCGCCATCTCCTCCAGGGCCAGCCCCACTTTATTGGCCGTTATGTCCGGCACCCGATTTTCCCTGCAAAAACGGATGGCTTTCTCCGACAGGGCAACCGCCTGGGAAATCTCCTGGATCATAGTCACATCCAGCACGTTTTTCTTCTGCTCCTTTTCCAGTAAAAACAGATCCTGCAGCCCTGGCCGTTTCTTTCGGATTCTCTTTGTGATAAGAAAAAGGATGAGAAGCGTGCCAAATTCCCCTGCCGGAAAAGCCGCCCAGATTCCGGCGGGGCCAAACAGCCTCGCCAGCAGAAAAGCCGCCGGAACGACGAGAAAGAAGCCTTCCAGCAAAGCAATAAAACCGGACAGTTTCTTAAAGCCCAGAATGGGGTACACGCACATAGCGACAAATAAAACTCCCATGACCGGGAGATTCCAGGCGTAAATCCGAAGAGCCTCCACTGCGATGGCCGTCTGTCCGGCGTCGGAAACCCCGAACATTCCTGTAATCTGCCTGGCAAATACTTCAAAGAAAACCAGCAGTATCAGAGTGGAAATCCCCGTGATACAGACCGCCTTCTTCACCGTAAAACGAACGCCTCTGGTATCTCCCTCCCCATAGAGCGTGCCCAGAAGGGGAGCCATGGTCTGCGCGGAACCGCCAACAAACATGGATACAATGGACAGACAGGATGTGCATACGGAAAAGGCCGTCACCCCGCTGCTTCCCAGATACATCATGACAATGCCATTGATACATGTCAGCCGGAAAAAATTCAAAACCGTATTGATGGTATTGGGAAGGCCTGTGGAGACAGTCTCCTTCAGCAGCCCGACGGCGTCGCCTGCAGGAACCGCTTCCGGTTTCAGCGTTTCGCAATGAAACACGCCATAAAGGGCAATCAGGAGCCCTGTAAAATATCCGGTGCCCGTGGCCAGCGCTGCGCCTTTGATCCCCATGTCAAACCCGACTATGTACACCAGATCCAGAAGCAGGTTCACGACGTTGGCCGTGATGAGAGCCGCCGATGCCGTCCGCACCTTCCCCGACGAACGAATGAAATACACAAGTCCCGGAACCACAATCAGCAAAGGTGCCTCCAGCATTACAATTTTGAGATAATCGTAAACCGGCTCCGTCAGATTGGGGGCGTTTCCTGTCAGCGCGTCCGCAATACTGCCGCATAAGAACAGGCCGACGAGCAGGACAAGAAGGGACGCCGCCAGCATTGCGGCCAGCGAAGCTGTATAGAACTGCCTCGCACGCTCCTTTTCCCGCCGTCCCAGAGCCACCGAATACAGCGCGGAACCGCCCACGCCGAACAGCACATACAGTGAATTGAAAATCAGGGTGACCGGAAGCACCAGATTCACAGCCGCCAGCGCCTCCGGCCCCAGAATATTCCCCACAATCATCCCGTCTATGACAATACTCATAGACAAAGCCATGGTCATCATTATGGTGGGAATAAAAAATTTAGTAAACTGCCGGCTGACAATATAACTTTTTCTTTCCAACATAAATTCCTCCAAAATTCTTTCCAAACCTGCTTCCGCCGCTTACGCTCTCATCCCTTCGCCCATTCGTCGCGCGGGAAACGCCCCAGAAGCTGCGGTATAAATTTCCCGATGATATAACACATCACAATGCTAAACAGCATCGCCAGGACGCTCCCCATAAGTGCAATAACGAGAAATGGCAAATTCCTGGGGAAAATCCCCGACAGCGCGGGTAAAACCATCTGCTGCAGAAACGGCTTGTGAAGCAGATAAATCCCCATTGTCTGCTGTCCGATATAGGTAACCGCCCCGAGCTTAAAAGGCCGCGCCGATTCCCGCGACAGCCGGGAAAGCAGCATGGATACGGTCAGCACGGTCAGACTTCCGAAAACGCTGTTGTACAGAAACCACAGTCGATTTCCATAATCGCTTTTGCACATCAGCGAAAGCTCCAGTCCGTCGCCGCGGAAAACCGTTCCCACGCAAAACAGAAACAAACTCCCAATAAAAGACAGTACCAGCCAAAGCGTTTTCTGCTGCGCCATAATCAGATAGGCTTTTCTGACTGCGATTCCAAGAAGGACAAAACCCCCCGCCGCCAGGGCGATATCCGCACACCAGGGGACGCCGCTTTCACTGTGGGGAATAAACAGCCCGGCTGCGATCAGCGGCAGCGCCGCTATCCCGCACCAGAGCGGCACGCTTTTTGCTTTCGCATATTCCGCAATATTGACGACAATCTGAACAATAATGCGGGAAACGAAGAAGCACGGCAGATACCACAGCGAGGTCAGTGTTTCCATACGGGTAAGCGCTTCCCAGGAGCCGTAAAAAAGCGCACCCATATTTGGGTAGGAAAACGGTGCGTAAACCAATCCCCAGACGAGATAAGGCGCCATCAGCGCCAGAATATTTTTGTACAAAAACGCACCCCATCCCCTGAAACCATGCACCGCTTTTGGCTTTATGGAAAGCCCCGCCAAAAGAAAAAACAGCGGCATATGAAATGCATACAGAACCCGGCGGAACATGGGCGTATCGAGATTTCCTGTGGTGTGTCCGAGTATAACGCAGAATATGGTGATTGCCTTTGCGATGTCAATGGTTTCAATCCGCCGATTTTTTTTGATCATATTTTTCGTCATATGCTGTCCTCCTGTTCTTTTTCATTTATTACCGTATCTCCTTTCTGATTTTCAAAATATTCTGCCCTTCCTTGTATTCGTAAGCAATATCGTCCATAGTTTTTTTGACCATGTAAATTCCCAGCCCGCCAATCTGCCGCTCCTCTACGGACAGCGTGATATCAGGGTCTTCTTTTGCCAGCGGATTGTAGGGCACGCCGTTGTCGATAAAGGTTATCACCACAACGGAGGGATTTTCGGTGACCTCAACGCGCACGGTAGCCGGGCCGATATCGGGGTGATAGGCGTAGTGCGCTATATTCCCAAACAGCTCGTCGACTGCGACGTCGAGCTGCATTTGCGTTTTCATCGGACAGCCGAGCTGCTCCAGCTCCCCGTCCACAAAAGAGGTCACGGCGGCGATATTTTCAATTGTCGCATCAATTGTAAGCTCCTTCATTCTAACCCTCCATCCGTGCCCTGTATTCCAGACACAGCATTGTGATGTCGTCAAACTGCGGTGCTTCTCCCACAAAGTGATCAATATCCCTTTTAATCAAAGGGAGCAATTCATCGGGGGGCAAAGCGGAATTTTCGCCCAGTATTGCCGTCAGCCTGTTCATTCCGTACAGCTCCTTCTGCGCGTTGGTAGCCTCGGTGACGCCGTCCGTGTACTGGAATATCTTATCGCCCACCTCCAGCCGCATTTCTCCGCATTTGTAGCGCATCCCCTCCATGCCCGCAAGAACGAATCCCGCGCGAATCTTATATGGCTCGAATTTTCCGTTCCTTTTGCAGACGTAGGGTATCTCGTGACCCGCGTTCACATAGCGGAATTCGCCGCTTGCCAGATCCAGAACTCCCTCAAAAGCGGTGATAAACAGACCCTCGCTGTTGCTTTCACAGAGCAGCTCGTTGACCTCGGTAAACACACATCCCAGGTCCTTTCCCGGCTGTGTGTGGTCCTTTATCAGCGTCTTGCCGATGACCATGAAAAGAGCCGCGGGAACGCCCTTTCCGGAAACGTCCGCCATCACAATAGCAAGGTGACGTTCGTCCACCATAAAGAAATCATAGAAATCGCCGCCCACCTCCTTCGCGGGGTTCATGGTGGCGAAAATATCAAATTCTTCCCTGTCGGGAAAGGCGGGGAAAATGCTCGGCAGCATATTCGCCTGAATACGCGTCGCAACGGACAATTCCGTATTTACACGCTCCTTCTCGGCGGTGACAGCGGTAAGATTTTCGGTGTATTTTACGATATCCGCTTCCATTTTTTCGACCGCCCGCGCGAGGAGCCCGACCTCATCCTTCTGCGTAATACGAACCGAAGTTTTTGACGGCAGATTCGTCCGCGCAAACCGCTCCGCCTCTTTCGTGAGCGTTTTGAGAGGCTTTATGATTCCGTGCCGCAGTACCACCGAATACACGGAAATAAACAGGACTATCGCCGCTAGCGTCCACAAAATAACGTGCAGAACGTAAATGTTACGCGCGTCCTCCAGGCGCGTCATAGCCTTTTCCACCCCGATTACAGCGACCACCTTTCCCCCTGAATCGTAAACGGGAAGCCCGGCTGTCGTATGCGCTCCCGATTCTTCGGAATAATAGTACAGATATTCCGTAGCGCGCTCGCCCTTTAAAACCATATTTTTCATATTGTCAACGTATTTATCCGCTACGCCCTTATCCGTATAACCCAGCGGATAACGTTCAAACCCCGTATTCCTGTTTACGGAATCATAAATATAGGTGACGGTCTGGAAATCGCTTGTATCTACCCTCTCAACATAAATAAGCGTGGTATCCGTGGCGTTCACAAGCGCGTCGAGCCGCGCCTGTACCTCGAGATACTCCGCGTCCGTTTCGCCCGTTTCCAGATATTGTTCAAATTTGTCGGGGTTTAAAAGCGTAATGGCAGCCTGCGCTATCTCATAAGCCGAATCGTTATACTGCTGCTCGAGAACGGCTGTGAATTCACGGTAGCCCACGATACTGCAGACGATACCGAGCATCAGCCCGAAGGCAATTACGCCAAGGGTCAGTTTTCCCGCGATACCTGTTAATTTCTTCATAAACCGTTCTCCTTTTTCAGAATTTGCCGCGCAAAAAACTCCTTTTTTTCATCTGTATCAAGAAAGTGCAGCAGTTTATTCTGTCCCATCGGTTTTCCTGTCCCGGCAAGCCTCTTTTCGTATTTCCGAAAGCTGCCCGCCTGCAGAAAAGCAAGCTTAAGCGGCGCTATCTCGTTCATACTCTCGCAGGAACGATAATCAAAATTTGCGTTCCGCATACATTCCTCAAGTATTACCTCTGCAAAGCTGCCAGTAACGCCGGGGGCTTCGCTGGCGGTATTGCCATCGGTATTGTCGGTGGCATTACCGCCAGCTTTGCCGGTGAATCTGCTGTTGGCATTGCCGATTGTACTGTCATCGGAACATTCGATATAAAACAAATATCTCGGTATCAATCCGGAATAATCCTCGCAGACACAGTAGCCCATAACATCCGCTCCCGTTATTTCCGAAAAACGCCTGACTGCCATGGACAGCTGCTCGCAGTTTGTCTTTTCTCCCGCGATATTGATTACCTGATTGATCCGGTAGCTATACTTTACGACAGGAGCCCTGTCAAACCACCCGACAACCTCCACGACGTCGCCCAGACGGTAACGGTACAGCCCCGAGCGGTTCGTAAAGATGATTTCATACTTGCCGCCAGTTTTTAATTCTGACATCGTAAGTATTTTATGGGGTTCCTTTATCGGAATAAATTCAAAGAAGACCGCCTCGGGGAAAAGGATGTACCGGTCGGGAATATTCATCTTTTCCGCAACTCCGAAAACGCATTCCGAAGCGGCATAAGCGTAATGGCATATTGGAACCTCCCCCGCGTATTCCATAACTTTTTCGGTAAAATAAGGAAAGGATTTTCCGCCAATGGCAAGAATATACTTCATATTTTTCCAGATTTTTGGAATGATTCCGTGGAGTGATTTTCTAAGGGGTATCTCCCGAAGTTCACGCGCGCGCTCCGGATTGGGCGGAAGCGTTTCGTTAAAATGCCGCCGCTGCGCTTCGCTCAGTTCCACGGCTTCGTCTATGGTTCCCCTTTCCATATCGTTCAGCAGCATATTCCAATTCTGCACAAGATAATCCATAACCGCGGCGACGCGATTGATAAAAACGCCGTGAATCGCCGTCAGGCCTCTCTCCGCAAGCGCAAACCGCAGTTTCAGGTACAGCTGATCCTCCAGCGATTCGGGAAATAATAATTCCTTCGGAACGCAGTAATCCGATGCGTCAAAGCCCACAAATTGATCGGCGCACAAATACACGCAGCCCGAGCGGATCCCCTTTATTCTCCCGTCGTCCATAAACGTTTTTCCAAACTCGCCTACCTGGAATATCTTCCCGAAAATCTCCCTTTCGTCCATGCCGCCGTAATATTCTCGCACCGCGCCGAACACCAGGCCATAATCGTATAAATACTGCATTTCCACATCCCCGCCCGTTACGGGAATAAACTTCTCATCGCCCGTAGTCCCTGAGCTGATACAGAAATAGACGGGCTCCTCGGCGGTAAGGATATTTTTTCCGCCCCTTACTATCCTTAAAATATCTCCTTCGTAATCATCATACCCGGAAAGAGGAACCTTTTTTTGAAAATCCGCAATGCTTTTGATTTGCGAAAACCCGTATTTTCTTCCAAATTCCGTATTTCTGTTTTTACTTAGAATCTCGAAAAGAATATCGCGCTGAACCTCGTCCGCGAGGGGGCAGGTCGCTCTAAGACGCTCTAACGCCCGTTTTCCCAATGCTGCATAATCTGTCTTCATGGGATCCCTCCCTCCACAAAAATCTGTACGGTATTCGCGCCGAAAGTACGCTGATAAAGCGCTTGCTCGCACATACCCTCAATAAGCCGGATACCCAGATACTCCTCATCGTCGTCCGCATAGGAAAGCGGATTAAATCCGTTTCCGCCGTATCGGATTCGTATTCCGATCACGCCCTGCAGGGAGTAAACGCGCAGGTCAAACCCGGCCATGGCTGCGCTCTCGTTTTTCGCCGAAATAAGCGTCATAATTTCCTCCAGCGCGAGACTTATTTTCATTGTCTGTTTCAGCGACATTCCGTTGTCCGCGCAAAAATCCGTTATCTTTCCGGAAGCGCCGCAAATGCTCTGCGCATCGCAGCTTACCGAAAAATTGATCACGTTTCCCGACTTTTCCAGAGAGGTGTCCAACAGCAAAAAGCGAGATAATTTTTTATGGAAAATCCCCGTTGCGGCAAACCAGAAAATCAAAGTTACGATTTCCCCGAAAAAAAGAAACAGCCACGGATTTTGCCCGAAATGCAAAAGCAAAAAAAGACTCGCGCAAGGCGCTGAAAACACACGCAGAAACAAAATGAAATCCGCCCAGGCATTTCGCCCGGAAACATTGTAAAATGCCGACAGAACGCAGTTTATAAGCGCCGGTATCATTCCCAGCGAAAGGCAGATAAACGCAAACCTCAATGAAATATTTAATCCATAAGCGCCCGCAATGAAATCCGCACCGGAGATAATTCCTATGGAAAAAAAGACCGCGCAGGGAATGCCGCTTTTTAACTGGCGCTTTATCAAAAGGCGCGTACTCTCGTTATCGTGTTCGCCGCCGTAAATTCCGAGCATCGCCGAAGCCGCCTGCGGAACACCGCCCGTCACGCTCTCCGCAAACGCGCAGATACAGTTCACCGCCGTGAACGCCGCAACCGTTTCGCTGCCGCAATAGCCGAGCAGCAGCGTATTGATAACTGTTACGCGCAGTGTCTGGAAAAGATTATTCATCGCTGACGGACTTCCCGCCTTGGCAATCTCCCGAAATTTCACGCCTTCCGCCTTTACGCAGAATCCAAATCTAAATCCGCTTTTTTTATCGCATAGCTTTACAAATCCGAAAGCGCACGCGGCGGCTGTGGATAAAACACTCGCCATGGCCGCGCCGAATACTCCCATATCAAACGCATATAAAAACAATGCGTCCAAAATCACATTTCCGATGCCCATGATAAGCATCATCAGGGTAACCTGACCATTTCGTCCGTCCAACCGTAAAAACCAGAACGGTATGTAAATGAGTATCTTAAACAGCGCGCCTGCTGCCGTCACACCCAGGTACTCCGCAACCAGGGGCGCTATGTTTTCATCGAAGCATAACAGCCGCGACAGGGGCTTTAGAAATGCAAGTCCCCAAACCGTAAGAAAAACCGATGCCGCCGTGCACCAGAAAATCGACATGCCGTAGAGCCTTTGCGCCTTCCCGCTCCGATTTTTCCCAATAGCGTCCGAGGCGCGGATAGCCGTTCCCGACACGATAAACGAGCCTGCGATACACAATACCAGGTATACTGGCAGACAAAAGTTGATTGCCGCCAGAGCGTTCGTTCCAAGCTTTTGTCCTACCAGGATACCGTCCACAAGTATATTGATGCTGCCGCTCAAAACAGATAACACACACGGCAGTAACGCCTTGTTATACGCTTTTTTGAGGAATTGTTCGTTCTGCTTAAGTTCCAAAACATTCTCCCTCTTATTCGGTTTTTTCTGATTCATTCCCCGATCTCCAAAACCACAGTATTCATCCCGTCCGCCGCGGAATACCCAAGGTATTCCAGTTTCCTGGACGCATACTTTACCAATGCCAGGGCCGTCTCGTTGTCACAATCTGCCGGGTCAAACTCTCGCCCGTTATACTGCACCTGCAATTGCATACAGGATTCCTCCTGGGAATATTCGGCTGTGAGCTGTACCAGAACCTCATCCGGCAGTATCGGCAGCAGTATCTGTACGCACAATTCTTCAAATACTTCCTGGAAATGGTAAATGATTTTCTGGGGAATCAGATTCTTTCGTCCATATTCTTCTATCCGGCTGTTCATGCCGATAAAATCAAAATCCCTGGAATCTATAGCCGCGCTAAATACTTTCAGGCGGCGGACAAACTGCCTGGTACGCTCCCGTCTCGGATGTTCAAAAATCTGTTCCGGCGTCCCGTCTTCGTAAATTTCCCCCTGATCCATATAAAAAATACGTGTGGATACGTCCCGCGCGAATTTCATTTCATGCGTCACGATCAACATGGTCAGCCCCTGCCCTGCCAGTGAGCGTATAACGGCGAGCACCTCTCCCACCATAGTCGGGTCCAGTGCGCTGGTGGGTTCGTCAAACAGAATAATTTCGGGATTCATGGACAGGGTACGCGCAATCGCCGCCCGCTGTTTCTGGCCGCCGGAAAGTTCATCGGCAAATGCCTGCGCCTTGTCCGCAAGCCCCACCATGCGCAGCAGCTCCATGCCCCGATCATACGCTTCCTGACGCGTCCTGTGCAGCAAATCCACCTGCCCCGCCATGATATTTTCAATGATTGTCATATGGGAAAACAAATGAAATCCCTGAAATACCATCCCCATCTTCCGCCTGACCAGATGAATCCTGCATTTTTTATCCGTAATCCTCTCCCCGTCAACGACGATCTCCCCGCCTGTAGGCGTCTCCAACAGGTTAATGCAGCGCAGAAGTGTGGACTTGCCCGTTCCGGACGGGCCGATAATGGATATGACTTCCCCCTTTTTGATTTCGGTACTGATATCCTTTAACGGCGTCACCGACCCGTATTCTTTCCGTAAATGTGAAATATGTATCACCGCATTTCCACCCCTTTCACTACCCGTTTTCTGCGTTTCGGATCAATACAGCGCTCCGCATGGCCCAGCACGCCGGTCATAAGATTTGCAATCGCGAAATAGATAACTGCCGTGGCAATCAGAGGGAAAAAAGCGTCCATCGTATGGGAGCGGATAATATCGGACACCTTTGTCAGATCCTGCACCGCAATATAGCCCACAACAGACGTCATTTTTACCATGGAAATAAATTCTCCTTTTAATACCGGAAGAAAACGCATTGCCGCCTGTGGAAATACAATTTTCCAAAAAGCCTGATACCTGGTATACCCCATGGCAAAAGCGGCTTCCGACTGCCCCTTCTCCACGGTTTCCAGGCCGTTTCGTATCATTTCCGACGTATAGGCGCTGAAATTAATGGAAAAACCGATAACTGCCACTACGATTCCGGAAATATCCACCGAACCGAAAATGATGTAAAATAATATCATCAGGAACACGACGATGGGCATACCCTGAACCAGCCGAATATATACGGCTGCGCCCCACCTGACGGGCTTTTGCCTCATACGCCTTAACATACATACGCCGAATCCCATAAGCAGCCCGAAAATTCCGGACAGTACCGAAATCAGCACGGTAATGCCAAGCCCGTCTAAAATCATCTGCCAGCGGCTTTCTTCGATAAAAGTGCTGTAGAAGCTCTGCTGCAGCCGCTCCCAAAAACTTTCCTCCGATTCCCGGGCATTCAGGTCGCGCACAAGCAGAACTACTGCGCTCTTACAATATGGCTCGGAAAAATCGATATATTTTTTCTTTTCCTCCGTGATATCCATACACCCGCTGGCAATATCCGCTTTCCCGCTTTGAATGGCCGGGACAAGTGCGTCAAAATCACAGATAGTCATTTCCACTTTCAAATCCAGCTCTTTTGCCGCCATAAGCACAAGATCCAGGTCATATCCGGCACTCTCCCCGCCCTTACCGATATAACACATCGGATTGTATGTTGCATCGTGGTAATAACGTACGGTACCGTTTTTACCCTCCCAGTCCTGGGGAATCAGCACTTTTCCCTCTTCGTCCCCATCCATCCATTTTGCCTGCAGCGCTTCTATCGTGCCGTCTTCCCAGAACTGCCGGATCACAGTATTAAAAGCTTCCAGAAACGGACTGTTTTTAGGGAAAACAATACCGTATTCCGCTTCTGCCACAGTTTCCGGCATGATACAGAGCCCCTCGTTTGCGTGAACGGCAAGACGTGCAACCGGCTCATCCAGGCATACGGCATCCACCCGGCCGGCCTGCAGCGCAGTAACCGAATCCGTCGCCGAAGGATAATAGACAAATTGATTCTCATGGTCCAGTGCGCCTTTTAACACCGTATCAAACCCGGTGATCATCCCAATCTTTTTCCCGGCAACCTCATCCAGGCTTCCGAATTCCGGCTGTGCATGGCCATAAGTATCAGCCTTGTCATAAGCTTTGCTGTCCGATTCTGCCGCGAAGCCTTTCAGCCCCGGCATTAATAATGCGAAAAACAAAACCGGCAGCCAGCAGAGTGCCATGCGCGCGCTATGCTTTTTTATCATCCGCCCCATCGTTTTCCCTCCTCTTCCCGCTATCCGGCACAAGTTAAAAAATTTTACTCAATAGTCAGAATATCTGAAAATCCCGTTACCTCAAACACCTCGTTGATCACGTCGTTGACATTGCGGATGACCATTTTCCCCTGCCTGTTCATAACCTTCTGCGCGGCCAGCAGTACGCGCAGCCCCGCCGAAGATATGTACTCCAGCTTTGCAAAGTCGAGGTTAAGCTCGGTGTTGCCGCCTATGCTCTGCTTTAATTCAGTCTCAAGCTGCGGCGCGGTAGTCGTGTCCAGCCTGCCCTCCAGTGCAATGTTCAGCGATTTGTCTGTCTGATTTTTAATGATGTTCATATTTTCCCTCCTGAAAAATTATTTTTATTGTCGTATTTTGCCTGCACCACATATTGTCATACTTATTCAAGTATACAGATTCCCCTGCTTTTTGCCATAGCCGTGGCACGAATTGTAAAAATCCGCCCCGAATTGTATGTGTTTTTATCCCGATATCGGGATAAAAACACATTGATTTCGGGGTAAATGCCAATGGGCAGCACCTGGTCGGTGGTGTCCGTGTTATAGCCATCGTGATGGATGTTGGGCCATGTAGGGATTTTCGTCCACCTGTTTGGGGCTAAGAGCCTTGATTGACAGCACATCGGCATTGAAACCAGTGTCACTCTCCTGTTACCGGGAGCAAGCCGTTGACCCAAAACACATAGCGGCAGCCAGCAGCATAACCATCATAGAACGGGCAAATTTTTTTGTTTTCATAAAGAAGTCCTCCTTGTTCTTGTCACGTCATATTTTATTTAAAACCAGTCAGCCGGGCCGCCTTTTCTTCAAATAATACAGATAAACCCTCCTTTCCGTAGTTCCCATTTTAAAGAATCCATTTTATTTTTCAATATCGTTGGCACGAAACGCTTAAAAATGGCTCAAATTGCACATATCTTTCCCAGCACAGGATGCATGCGCCAACTGATTGTCTGCGGCTGCAACTTCACCATTCGCCGAAAACTGAATAAAATACACAGAAATCATGGCATCTGTGGTTCAAATGTAGTATAATAAAGCCAGAGAAAATATTTCGTTCCGAGGCGTGATGAGATGCCATATGTTTCCGGTTTTGACCGTAATCAGCTGATGTGCTGTTCATGGGATGTATTTGTGGATGAAGAAAGTATTGCAAGAATCATTGATGCGCTTGTGGAGCATCTTGACATAAAGAAATACGGTGTAAAAGCTGTGGCTGTGGAAGGGCGTCCGTCATATGATCCGAAAAGCCTTTACAAGCTTTATATTTACGGAAGCAGAAAAGGGATCCATTCTTCACGGAAGCTAGAAGAAAGCTGCAAGGTGAAATGGACGACCGGATCAAGCGGCTGAACGGACATACGGATGAATATCTGCGGATGCTTAACGAAATGGATAAGCTGGAAGAAGCGGATGGGATTCCTGGAAAATTAACCAAGGAAGATATCGAGGCTAAACTAGAAGAAGCCAGGTATGAAAGTTATCAGAAACTCATGGAGGAAACCGGAGTACCGCAGCTTTCCATTACAGATGCAGATGCGAAACCTATGAAGGAGAAAGAGTCATGAAAAATCAGCGCTTTTTTTCGCACTTATGCTCTGTATAGTGTTGGCAGTAGGATAGCATGATAAAAGTTTGGCCAGAAGCTTTTAAAAACAACAAGGAGGAGTGTGGAAACCATGGAAACATATCAATATGGGGTAGCTTTGATTACGGCGACTAGCATGGAAACGGCGGCGGTCATGCAGATGTATGACTGGAGGGAGATAAACTTCGACAATGATATGCAGACTTATTATGAGACACAGTTTATGCGGGATAACACTTTCTATAAGGTTGTCACCACCCAGCAAAATGCCATGGGAATGACTGCGGCCGCCGCTCTCTCCATGAAACTGATAGAGCATTTTCGCCCCAGATATTTGATAGCGGTGGGTATTGCCGCAGGCGTAGCCTTAAAGGATGTGGAAGAACAGATATATGGGGATGTGGTGGTGGCAGATGAAATCTGGGATTATAGTACGGGCAAATTTGTAAGTCCGGAGGAGTCGGAGATCCGTTACGGAAATATTGGATTCCTGCCTCGGCCAGCAGTGATCAGGATGCAGTCGGAACTTCGCAAATATGTTGAGACAGCCGCAAAATCAAAGGAAAACCAATGTCACGTTTTTATTGGCGCTATGGCCACAGGAAGCGCAGTGGTGGCCAATCGAGAGATACTGGATAAACAAATCCATTCCCAATTCCGCCATACGGCAGGCCTGGATATGGAAGCATACGGTATTGCCTATGCGGCAGAAAACGCTACGGCACCGCGTCCGGCGCCAATCGTTATTAAGAGCGTCAGCGATTTTGCTGACAGCCATAAAAACGACCAGTACCAGAAGTTTGCGGCTTATACTAGCGTGGAATTTGCCAGACTTCTGTTTGAGAAGTATCTGCCCATGACGTAAAATGGCAAGTACAGCGCCATATGTGCCATGTGTTGGTAGACAGGGCCTTATCCCCTGTCCTGGCCGGAGGGGCAGCCCCTCCGGGCGCGCCGAAGCCTATCCGGGTCCCGCCTTCCTTTTCGGCTATGTCCGCCGCCCTGGCGGAGAAGGCACCACAGAACACGAAGCTGATTTTGACGTGTCGATGTCGTAGGCGACAGAGTTATCCTTCACATCCACGCGCGTCCCCTCCATCATCGCCAGGCCCTCCGACTGGACGCCATGGCTCACGTTCTCCCCGCCGGTATACTTTAGAAACAGTTGTAGGCTATGATGGCGGCGGCCTTCTTCGCCGCGTCCTGCTTCCATACGTGCTGGTCCAGGTATCCGTATATCTCCTTCGGCGTGTCATAGTCATAGGCCTCATCCCCGGATAGGGCATCATCGTCATCCCACCCGGGGGGAGCAGGCGCCTCCTCATGCAGCAGCGTCACCCGGTCGTCGTACCAGGGGTAGGGCTTTTTGTCCTTGTTCTCCATAGCCTCTTTACCCCTTCCACATGTACAGATGATTGCTTTTCCTGGTTTTGGGTATCAAAAAACAGCCTGCCAGAAGATGCATATGGACAGACTCCTGGCCTGCTCACATGATCTTCCTGGCACTTCATTTTTTCACGTACCGCCTCACTTGCCAAGAACAACAGAGAGCTTGATTTCCTTTTCCGCTTCACTCAAATCAAACGCACTGCCATCCGCCGCACTGATATGAATTTCATAGAGCACATCGGGCGACAATGTAACGGCGCTTTCACCTGCCTCGGTTTTGATGGACCACAGCTCCTGTGGCACCTCTGTCAGCCTGCCCTCAGTGCCATAAGCGTAGAGCTTCAAATCGGAAGCTTCGCCGGAAAGGTTGTTCATCCGCAGGGCAATGGTAGTATTGGGGTGAACGTTTTCAATGCTCACTGTATTCAGCCAGCCTTCCACATGGCCCTTGCCGCCATCGGCGATAAATCGCTCCTGATCCAGCACACTGCGAGCGGCCTTATCCAGGTCAACCTTGCGATAAGGCATTTCCGGCAGATAGACAAAGCGGTCCTGCAGACGAAGCAGCTCCAGGCAGCCGGTGGGACAATAGAGGGTATTGCCGCCGGCTCCGGTATACATACCGATGGCCATGTTGTTATAGCCATATTTGCTGGAAACGTCCATCGTCAAAACAGTTTCTCCGCTTTCAAAGTCCAGAATGATAAACTGCCACATCCCGCTTTCTAAATCCTGCACATACCCGTAAACATAGCCTGTGGCTGTGGACAGTTTCAGCATGGAGGTATCCCGCAGGTCGCTGCGGCACCAGATGCTCTGCATTTCATAGCCGTTTTCCGTACTGACCGTATCAATGCGCTCTATGCCAGGCATAATCATAGCATTTCCCTTGGCAATCCAATCCGCATTATAGATATTGGCATAGCTTTGAATGGATGAGTCGCTGTCAGGCTTGGACAAATTTGGGCTGCCGGCTCCGAACCAGTTGCATACAAGCGTGCTGACCGTCCCTTCTCCATTGTCGTAAACAATGACAGAATTTTCCACAGACACCTGCATTCCCTCCGGCAGCTCGTCAATCACCGGGTGACGGGCTGCCACTTCGCCGGTTTTCATATCAAGCGCCAGCAAATTCACCGGGTTTTGATTATCTGTAAACATGACAAGGTTTCTGGTAAGCGAAGGAGAACAGCCGCTGCCCCAGGCCAGACCACTGCCAACGTTCTCATCGTTTTCGCCGCTTTCTTTTGCTCCCACGCTTTCATAAGGTGTAGCCCACACCTGCTTCACACCGTTTTCTGCCCTGAACAGATAACAGTTCTGATTGGTCAGGATCACTGCGCCCTCCTTAGAGGATGCAATGCCGTTTTCCGCTCCCTCACCAGCAGCCAGCTCCCAGGCAAATACCGCCTTGCTCAAATCTACTTCCTTCCCGGCCAGAATATCATGGATGGCAGCACGGGCGATATACCCCACAGCTCCCTGCTGGCCCCTGTCAGGATAAATACGGAAGCCGCCCGTGGCAAACCATAGGTTTCCTTCATAGTCAAAGACCACAGACAGAAGATTCTGCTCCAGCTCTTTCCCGAGTGCTGCCTGTGCAGCTGCCTTAATGTCAATATCCAACACCTTTTCAAATTCCGGAAGAACATTGCCGTTTTCATCGGTGGAACGCAGCATCAGTACATGATTGTGGCTGGTCGGACAAACAATGCGGTTGTCTGCATCCACAAAGGAATAAGAGCTTTGAATTGCATACCCGCCGCCGTCATGCTGAGAAGGAGAAAAATAACCTAAGGTTTGCGTCTCCTCGGCGTTAATGTCACGAATGGCGATACCGCCCAGCAGGGGCACCACAGCGTGTCCGTAGCCGTCAAAAAATACAGCGGGGGAAGCATTGGCATTTGTAGTCTCATAGGACACATTGATTTCGGGGTAAATGCCAATGGGCAGCACCTGGTCGGTGGTGTCCGTGTTGTAGCCATCGTGATGGATGTTGGCATCACTGTTTGCCATGTAGGGATTTTCGTCCACCTGCTTGGGGCTAAGAGCCTTGATTGACAGCACAGCGGCATTGGAACCAGTGTCACTCTCCTGTTGCCGGGAGCAAGCCGTTGACCCAAAACACATAGCGGCAGCCAACAGCATAATCATCATAGAACAGGCAAATTTTTTTGTTTTCATAAAGAAGTCCTCCTTTTTCTTGTCACGTCATATTTTATTTAAAACCAGTCAGCCGGGCCACCTTTTCTTCAAATAACACAGACAAACCCTGCTCAAATGTTTCCTCTGCGGCTGGCTTTAAAATAAAGTATTCGACTCTGATCCCGATAGACCCGGATTTGCGGGAAAAAGCCTTTTAATAAACCCTCCTTTCTGTAGTTCCCATTTTAAAGAATCCATTTTATTTTTCAATATCGTTGGCACGAAACGCTTAAAAATGGCTCAAATTGCACATATCTTTCCCAGCACAGGATACATGCGCCAACTGATTGCCTGCGGCTGCAAATTGTTAAACACAGAAATTTTTCATTGACCTACAATTTTTCGTAATTTTGTGGTATGATGGTTCCGGATTATTTTGTGAAGGAGCTCACATTTATGAGAATTGCAATTGTTGACGACATCGCTGGCCATGGCACGAATTGTTAAAATCCGTCCCGAATTGTACCTCTGTCGGTTTTATCCTTTCTCGCTATTTCCGTGATTTTATGCTATGATTGTTTACAGGGCGATATATACTTAAGACCACCAGAATTTACCCTAAAACAGGAGGCTTTTCCATGCGGATTGCCATAGTAGATGACATTGCGTCAGAACGTGAAAATTTGTACGGCAAGTTGAATGCACAGATTGCCCGGCTCAACCTGGGCGCCGAGATTTCCGAATTCAATTCCGGTACGGATTTCCTGGCCGCCGCCGGAAAAGGACGGTTTGACCTGACTTTCCTGGATATTTACATGGGCAGTGAGAACGGTGTGGATACGGCAAGAGCGCTGCGCCGTTTTGATGCGGATTGTCTGCTGGTGTTTATCACCACCTCCAGGGACCATGCTCTGGACGGCTTCCGCGTCCGGGCGTTCCATTATCTGGTAAAGCCATACACGGACGAAGACCTGGCCGCCCTGTTTGACGAAATCATACAACGTCTTCCCTCCCCTGACAAATACATTGACATAAATACCGTAGGCGGCATCGTCCGTCTGCGCTTCCAGGAAATCGTGTACGCCGAGCATTATCAGCATCGGATCCATATCTGCAGAAATGATGGTTCCGAAGCCGTAACGCGTCGGACATTCCGGGACTTTACCGCCGGCCTGTCAGACGGACGTTTTTTCCTCTGCAGCAGAGGGCTGATCATCAACCTGGAATACGCAGAGGACTTCGACGGCTCTGATTTCATCCTAAAAAACGGGAAAAGGCTTCCCGTCAGCCGCGACCTTGCCAAGAATGCAAGACTCGCCTTCGGCGACTTTCTGTTTGGAAGGAGGCATGATAGATGAATAAATTCCTCAGTTCCACACTGGAGCTTATGGTTCTGCTGCCGGGTATGCTGATGGCTTACCTGCCCATGAAGCAGTACCTGCGAATGCGCCCCGCCAGGCTTGCGGCATTCACGGTATCGCTGACACTTTTCCTCTGCCTTGCCGGCGGCGTCCTGCACTGCTTTTTCAACCTCGCAGGTTTCTGGCTGTTTTTTCCCGCCATCGCCATAGCCGGCGCTTTCTATGTTCATACGCTCGACATCACACGCTGGAAATCCGTCAGTGTCTTTCTTGCGGTATGCGGTACTTTTTCCTGCATGCTGGGAGCCGCAGTGGCACTCAATGATATCATCAGCCCCGAGAAACCCGCCCCGCCGCTTTCCCCGGGTGCTGCCGCCTGCTGGCTTTTGATGTGCTGTATGCTCGTGGCAACGGCATGGTATCCCGCCACCCATGCCGCAAAAAAGCTCCTGGAAGACGATGCCTTCGCACAGACCTGGTACATCTTCTGGCTCCTGCCGTCCCTCTTTATCGGGCTGAACGTATCCATGCTCCCTGTCAATCCTGGTATCTTAAGCCAGGGACGGCTGCGCTCCCTGTATATCATCATCAGCATTTCACTGCTGACATTGCTGTTGCTGTTCTATGCGCTTTTCTATCTCATGGCAACCAGCTTAAACCGTAATGACCTGCTCCGCCGTGAGAATCAGTTCCTCTCCATGCAGCAGGCACGTTACGACAGCCTTCATACCACCATTGCGCAGACCCGTGAAGCACGCCATGACATGCGCCATCATTTTAACGTCCTGTCCAGGCTCGCCGGGCAGAAGGAATGGGAAAGCCTTGTAAAATACCTTTCCGATGCCCAGGACAGCATTCCTGACGCTGAGCTTAACCTCTGCGACAATCCGGCGGCGGACAGTGTAGCCAGTTATTACGGTCTGCTGTGCCGCAAATACGATATTCCGTTTTCCTTCGAACTTGACCTGCCCTGTGAGCTTCCTGTGCGGGAAATTGACCTGTGCCTGGCCATGTCCAATCTCTTGGAAAACGCCCTGGAAGCAAGCTTAAAGACCGCTCTCGCTAACCGCCGGATCAAGGTGCAGGCTCATCTGCATTCCGATCACATGGTACTGCTGACCGTGGAAAACGCTTTCGAAGGAATGATCCATGAAAAAGACGGTGTGTTCCAGTCTTCCAAGCGCCGGGGCGAGGGCGTGGGAATCCAGTCCGTGCGGCATATCGCAGAAAAGAACGGTGGGTACAGCCGGTTTTTTTACGAAGATGGCATATTCTGCGCTGATGTCATACTGCGAAGCGACAGGTAATCCACAAGGTACTTCACATTTCCTTACTCTATCATACCGAAAACTGCCAGGCCGCCGTCCTGCCAGCTGACCGTAACGGCGCCGGACTGGACCTCATCCCCGGACAGGGCATCATCGTCATCCCACCCGGGGGGAGCAGGCGCCTCCTCATGCAGCAGCGTCACCTGGTCGTCGTACCAGGGGTAGGGCTTTTTGTCCTTGTTCTCCATAGTCTCTTTACCTCCTTCCACATGTACAGATGGTTGCTTTTCCTGGTTTTGGGTATCGAAAAACAGCCTGCCAGGAGATGCATATGGGCAGACTCCTGGCCTGCTCACATGATCTTCCTGACACGCTGTCTTAAATTTTTTATCATATTTAGGCGGCTCCGTCTATAGGGGGAACAACATTCCCTGCCGGAATCCCGCCGACTGCATCGTATAGTAACCCGTCAGGGCAGTGCTGTCAAGCCCTCTGCCAGTTTTTTGGTTCTTTTTTGATGTCCCTCCTGAAGCTGCGGCAGTGCAGCCGCACACCAGATGGGCCGGCATGCTTTCTGGGCTGTCCCGCCGCTTTTGCACCAGGGTGCCTGTAGAAAGCCCTATCCATTTTGGGTTCAGCCGGGCCCGCCAGGCGGGCAGTTCATGAATACATTTCTTCTTTACAAAAACAAAGCCCCCACCGTCTATGTGGGAACCTGTTTCTGCTTTAATTCCATTGCTCCTTAAATGGGACAATGATTGCAAACACATTCCGATGTACTGAAAAGTACGATTCCCAAAAGGGGGTCGGAACTGCGCGGTCTGATGGAATAGGCGGGAGTCGAACCCGCGTCCAAAGACCCATTCCCTGTCCTTCTACTATCATAGTCGATTATTCCGGGAAATCCCTCATTCCCTCCCGAATCGGGAAACCGACACCCCAATCCGTTTAGTAGCTTCATAATACGCCCACAGGTGCAAAGCTTAGCCTGTGTCGTTTCCTGCATAGTCGATGCCCGATTCCTGACGTGCAGGTGCGTCAGGGCGGACAGCTGCCCTTAGGCAGCGTATGCTAAATTATCTTCAGCGTTTATATTTATTTTTGCGATTTGACGCATCGCCTGCGGATAGCTTCTCCAGCTGCAAGGCCCCTGTCGAAACCTTTACTATCCCGTATTTGCTATATTATTATACTCAATCAGCGGTAAAAAAGCAACCTTTCTGAAAAATCTCCTTATTAAAAAAGAATAAAATGCCTAAGCAGCCTATGCCCTGAGCCTGATCTTAAGCTCCTTCTCCGCTTCCCTGCGCTGATCTTTCTTCGCAATGTCCTGCCGTTTGTCGTAGAGCTTTTTGCCCCTGGCAAGGCCAATCTCTATTTTGGCTCTGCCGTCCTTAAAATAAACCTGCAAAGGGACAATGGTATAGCCCTTTTCGGAGCTGTCCCCCACCAGTTTGCGTATCTGCTGCCTGTGTAAAAGAAGCTTTTTTACACGCAAAGGATCCTTGTTAAAAATATTGCCCTTTTCATAGGGGCTGATGTGCATACCATAGATAAAAACCTCCCCGTTCTCCACACGGATAAAGGCCTCCTTAATGCTGCACTTACCCATCCGCAGGGATTTGACCTCCGTTCCATGGAGCACCAGCCCTGCTTCATACTTTTCTTCTATAAAATAATCATGGTAAGCCTTTTTGTTGTTGGCTACCAGCTTCATATCTCCCTTTGCCATTTCCTTACCGCCCTTTCTTCCACTTCCCCGGTAATCACTCTAAGCCAGCACAAAATCAATGCTTTTCTGATAATAATCCACATCGTCCACCTCAATCCGGATTTTCTGTCCCAGCTTGAAGCTTCTGCCTGTATCCCTTCCTGTCATTTCGCAGGTCTCTTCATTATAATAGTAGTAGTCACCCGACAGCTTTGACACATGAATCATACCTTCCACCGTATTGGGAAGCTCCACATAAATCCCCCAGGAGGTAATTCCTGAAATAACTCCCTCAAAGGTCTGGCCGATTTTCTTTTCCATATACTGCACCTTTTTGACTTTATCCGTCTCCCGCTCGGCTTCGTCCGCTCTCCGCTCCGTCTCGGAGGAATGTTTCGCCACCTGGGGAAGGATTTCCCTGTAGTGCTCTGCCCTCTCCGCGCTGAGCCTTCCCCTGAGCTGTTCCTTGATAATACGGTGAATCTGCAGATCTGGATATCTTCTGATGGGGGAGGTAAAATGGCAGTAATACTGGCACGCCAGACCGAAATGCCCTGTGCAGTCCACGGTATACTGCGCCTTTTTCATGCTCCGCAGCGTCATTCGGCTGATCAGTGCTTCCTCCTCAGTGCCCTCTATCCTGCCCAGAAGCTTTTGGATTTCCTTGGGATGGATTTCGTTGTCACCGTTCTTTACTTTGATATGATAACCAAAGTTGTTGATAAAGGTTCCCAGCTTTAAGATTTTCTCCGGGTCGGGCTTGTCATGGGTCCTGTAGACAAAAGGCGTCTCCAGCCAGTAAAAATGCTGGGCCACCGTCTCGTTGGCAAGCAGCATGAAATCCTCGATCAGTCTTGTGGCGGCATTGCGCTCATAAGGCTCCACGGAAAGCGGCTCGCCGTTTTTGTCCAGAATAATCTTGCTCTCCGGAAAATCAAAGTCAACGGAACCACGCATTTTTCTTTTTTCCCTGACAATATCCGCCAGTTCCTTCATCTGAAGGAACATGGGTGTCAGCTCCTTAAACCGCTCCCTGGTCTGCTGGTCTCCCTCCAGAATGAGATTGACATCCGTATAGGACATCCTCTGACCTACATTGATTACAGACTCCGTAATCTCGTAGTCTGTCACTTCCCCGCTTTCATCCAGAGTCATCAGACAGCTCAGGGCCAGCCTGTCCTCTCCCATATTCAAAGAACAGATTCCGTTAGACAGGGCATGGGGCAGCATGGGAATCACTCTGTCCACCAGATATACACTGGTTCCCCGCAGAAGAGCTTCTCTGTCCAGAGCTGAATTTTCCTGCACATAGTTGGTCACATCCGCAATATGAACTCCCAGAAAATAATGGTTTCCTTCCCTGGAAAGGCTAACTGCATCATCCAAATCCTTGGCATCCTCCCCATCTATGGTGACCATAGGCACGCTGCGCAGATCCCTGCGCCCCTCCCGGTCCGCGGGACTGACTGCCTTCGCCACCCGCTCAGCCTGATTCAATACCTTTTCGGGAAATTCCATGGGAAGCTCAAAGCCCTTTACAATAGAAAGGATATCCACCCCGGGGTCATTGACATGGCCCAGGATTTCCACAATTTTTCCCTCCGGCTTGTGTCTCTCATCCCCGTAATCGGTGAGCTCTGCCACAACCTTATGCCCGGAAACCGCTCCCTTAGAGCGTTCCTTTGGCACAAAAATATCCATCGGTATCCTGTCATTATCCGGTATCACAAAGCCAAAAGAGCCTGCATTGTCATAGGTTCCCACAAGCTGGGTAATCCCATGGCCCAGGATAGCCGTAATCCTTGCCTCCTGCCGTCTTCCGTTTTGTCCTTTGGACGAGGCAGGTAAAAGCTCTACCTGCACCTTATCCTTGTGGAAAGCGCCGTTCACTTCCTCCTCGGGAATATAAAGATCCTGTTCATACCCATCTATCTCCACAAAGCCGAATCCTCTGGCATTGCTGATAAAGGTCCCTGCAAGCTCAGAGGGACGTCCTTGCCCCTTCATGTACTTGCCCCGTTTGGTCAGGGTGAGCTTTCCTTCTTTTACCAGCTCGCCCAGGATATCCTTAAGTTCCTGGCGCTCTGAAGGCTCCACCTGCATGAAAAGGGCAAGCTCCTTTTCCTTCATTGGAACATAACATTCATCTTCCACCAGTTCACAGATTCTGTTTTTTCTTTTTTCTCTTATTTCCTGATTATGCTGTGTGCTCACATTTTCTCCTTACTGCTTTAAATGAAAAAGGCATTCTCCTACAAGAATGCCTTACCTGCTAAAATACATTCAGATTTAAAATAACGGCCAGCAACATGAAGCCAATCGCCAGATACTTGGTAAATTTCACTAACTTTCCTTCCATGGAACGCCCTTTATTTTTACCCCAGTATGTCTCTGCCGCACCGCTTATGGCTCCCAAGCCCGCTGACTTACCTTCCTGCATCAGTACCAGCACCGTAAGTGCAATACACAATATGATAAAAATAACCTGAAGAATGATTCTGAATACTTCCATCTGTACCTCCTGATGCCCCAATGGGGATATCTGCACAAGTATTTTAATAACGACAAACAGTGTAGCATATCGGCAAGTTAATTTCAAGTACTTTATTTTGGAACCTTACATATTTTACTTGTGATTTTCAGCAGCGCATGTAAATTTACTTTTTAATCCTGTCAATATCTGTCAGGTTAATTCCAAATACCTGAAGCATTGCCTTTAAATCAAGATAACGCTTTAACATGGTTTTATATGCTTTCCCGTCTTCCCCATCTTCAATCATATAATCCTGCAATCTGGAAAATTCTTCAATAGAATTTTTCAGCATCTCTTTTTCTGTCATATCATGTTCACCTCCCGAATATGAGAATCTATCTTGTGACAGATTCAGTATAACATAACCGGGAAACAAAGTCTATCATGCTTTTCATCCCGCCGCCGTTTCAGCGGGAGCAGGAGCCGGGGCCGGAGGAACCTCCGCCAGCACTCCTTCCGGTGACGCCTGATACAGGATTCCGTTTAATTCCAGTTGCTGATTACGTACAAGCGCCCCTGTCTCGTCAAAATAGTAAAGCTGTTTCTCAATCTCATAAAGCCCTGTGACGATATGTCCGGCCGCATCGGCATAGCAGGTCTTGCCCGCCGTCTCAAACCAGCCTCTCACCATCTGCCCGCTGGCCGGGTCATAGTAATAGCTGCCATCCGCCGCTGCCACCACACCGCCCGTCCGAATTCCCTCCGGGCTGAACAGATAATCGGCTCCGTCAATATTGTGCGCGCCGGTCAGCATCGCGCCCGTGCTTCTGTCAAAGAAATAATAATTTCCCGCCGCATCGCTGTACCAGTCTGTTTTCATGGCGCCATTCTGGGCCGGATCATAGAAATACTTCTGATCGTTTATGACTACCCAGCCGTTCGTCTTAACCCCTTCCGCCGTAAAATAATAGTTTGCTCCGTCCACCTGGCACTGGCCTCTGGCAATGCTGCCGTCCGCAGGAGATAAATAATAAGTACTTCCGTCTGTATCTGTCAGCCACCCGCTTACCAGATTGCCCGCGCCGTCCAGATAATACCTTGTATTGTTGTAGTCCACCCAGCCCTTCTGCATCTTCCAGTCCCTGTAAAAACGCACGCTGCCGTTATGGCCGATAAATCCCTCCGGGATGATGAGCGGGCTGTAATCCTTAAACTGATAATTCATATCCACCCTGCTGCCTACGCCGCTGACGCTGCCATGACTGGAATACTGCCAGAAACACACATTGTTATTATAATCGCAGGTCTCGCCGTAGGAAGCCACCCATTTATCCCAGCCCACAGTGCTGAGCTTGCCGGTAAACATATTCCTGTAGGAGTACACCACGGGATAATAGCCCGCTCCGTCAATGGCAAAACAGAAAGCATTGACGATATCGATCATCTGCTGATCGGAAAGTCCCTTATGGCAACTGTCCTCAATATCAAATACAATGGGATAGTTAACCGTGTAGGGCTCTATCCACTGCAGCACCATATTCGCCTCATTTGCCGCCTGCTCCGGAGTCGTTGCATAAGAGTACAGATACACTCCCGTCCGAACGCCTGCCGCCTGAGCGCCTGTAATATTAGCCGCGAACTGCGGATCCACTCCGCTTTTGGCGCTTCCCACCTTGATAAAAGTAAAGTCGATGCCGGAAGAAGCCACCTGACTCCAGTTCACCGCTCCGTTATGCTTGGAGACATCGATTCCGCGGGCAATCGCACCGTTTGCCGATACCGCCGCCGCATCCATGCCGGGCATCATTCCAAGTACTGCCGCTGCCGTGAGCAGAGCGCAGAGCTTCTTTGTCATTGTTTTTAACCGCGTCAGGGGTCTTGCCATTGGCGGCATTTGTCCTTTTCTTATCATTTGCTGCTTTCCTCTCTTTTCCCAAGTATCTTCCGGCCCAAAGCGCCGTTTACCGTTGCTGTCTGCTATGTTCTGCCCGTGCCTTTTTCACCCTACAGGCGCTGCAAAGCTTTCATACTTCACACGCGGCACAGGCATCTTTCAGATTTTATTGAAGGGTTCCTTATAGGCCGCAACCGTGCCAAGCTCCTCCTCAATCCGAAGAAGCTGGTTATATTTGGCCACTCTTTCACTTCTGCAGGGTGCTCCGGTTTTGATCTGTCCCGCATTGACCGCCACCGCCAAATCCGCAATAAAGGTATCTTCCGTCTCCCCGGAGCGGTGGGAAATCACTGCCTTATAACCGTTCTTCTGGGCCATCTCAATGGCCTCCATGGCCTCGGAAACCGTGCCGATCTGGTTGACCTTCACTAAGATAGCATTCGCCACATGAAGCTTGATTCCCGCATCCAGCCGTTTGGTGTTGGTCACAAACAAATCGTCCCCCACCAGCTGAATCTTTTCGCCTAACCGGTCAGTGAGCTGCTTCCAGCCATCCCAGTCATCCTCCGCCAGTCCGTCTTCTATGGAAAGAATGGGATATCTGCCAATCAGCTCTTCATAATAGGAAATCATTTCAGAAGTGTCTCGCACAACCTCACTGCCCTTTAACTTACTTTCGCCGGGGAAGTGATACATGCCCGTTTTTTCATTGTATAATTCGCTGGAAGCCACGTCAAGTGCAATTTTTATATCCTGCCCTGGAAAATAGTTACTTTTTTCAATGGCCTCCACAATCAAATCCAGCACAGCCTCTGCGTTCGGCAGATCCGGAGCAAATCCTCCTTCATCTCCCACGCTGGTGGCAAGACCTTTTTCCTCCATGATTTTTTTCAGGAAATGATAAATTTCCGCACAGATGCGCAGGCCGTCCGAAAAGCTTTCCGCCTGTACCGGCATAATCATAAACTCCTGAAAATCAACGGTATTGGCCGCATGTCTGCCTCCGTTTAATATATTCATCATGGGAACAGGCATAAGCCTTGTATAGGCTCCGCCCAAATACTGATAAAGAGGAATCTGCAGGGAAAGAGCTGCCGCTCTTGCCACCGCCATGGAAACCGCAAGGGTTGCGTTGGCTCCCAGGTTGCCTTTATTGTCCGTTCCGTCGGTCTCCATCAGCAGCCGGTCGATCTCCACCTGATTCAATCCGTTTCTGCCTGTCAATGCCTCCTTAATCTTGGTGTTTACGTTGTTAACCGCTTTTTTTACGCCAAGGCCGAAATATCTGGTCTCCGCATCCCGAAGCTCTACCGCCTCGAATCTGCCTGTACTGGCGCCGGAGGGTACCGCCGCCTTTCCGGCAAATCTTCTGCCGCTCATCGTATCCGTCAAGGTAACTTCCGCCTCCACCGTGGGATTTCCTCTGGAATCCAGGATTTCCCGCCCGTGGATGCCTGTAATCTGCATATATCTTTTCATATCAGCTCCTGTTCTGCGCTATTTTGCGCCTAATAATAAAGGATAAAAATTCCATACGTATTGTAACCATTCAAAGAACTTGTTATACTATTCCTGTTTTATATTCTTCCTGGGGCTGATGCCTGCAGGCTGCGAAAGGTATGGTAACTGCATGAAACGCTTCTTTACCTCTTACAAAAAAGACTGTATTTATCTCTCCTCACTTACTCTGATTTTTGCTGTGCTTGCTTTTTTCCGGCTGGGCAATACCTATGCCCCTGAAACCTTTTACACGGCAGTGCCTGAAAACCGGGATATTGTGCTGGATTTTGGTGATTACCTGGATGTGAGCTCTGTATCCGTTTTTTTGGGACATTTGAATACAAGACATTTTTCCCTCTCCGCCTTCAATGAAGTCACAGGGGCCTGGGAGATCATAAACGGTGACGCCATTGCCGAATCGGTCTTTGCATGGAATCAGATCGATATAAACTATAAACTGAGGTATCTGGGAATTGTAGCGACGGACGACGAGTGCATCCTGAATGAAATGGTGTTTAAGGCTCCCGACGGTTCCCTTCTTCTTCCGGTAAATGCCAGCGAGTATCCAACCCTTTTCGATGAGCAGGACACCTTTCCTTCTGTCAAAACCTATATGACGGGAACCATGTTCGATGAGGTTTATCACGGCCGGACTGCCTACGAGTTTCTTCACGGGCTCACCACCTATGAAACCACCCATCCTCACCTTGGAAAGGAACTGATATCTTTAGGGATTCTTCTCTTTGGCATGAACCCCTTCGGCTGGCGGTTCATGACGGTGATATTCGGAATTTTATTGATTCCCTTGATGTATCTGTTTGCCAGAAAGCTCTTGGGGGAGCCTTTTCCTGCGGCGGCAACCGCTGCGCTTCTTACCTTTGACTGTATGCACTACAATCTCTCACGGATTGCTACCATTGACATTTTTGCCGCTTTCTTTATTTTGCTGATGTACTATTTTCTATACCGCTATTTTGTGGAGGACTCTGCCTACCGGGCTTTGGCCTGTGGCGCAGGTGCGGGTATACAGGGGCCGCCGGATAAATTCCCGCCCAAAAACGTATGGCTCCCTCTTGCCCTGAGCGGTATCAGCATGGCCCTCGGCGTTGCCACCAAATGGACGGGAGTCTATGCGGGTCTTGGGCTCGGCATCCTTTTTATCTGGTACACCATCACGCATTTTCCAAAAGGACAGGTTTTAAGGCTCTTTGGTTTTTGCTGTGTGTTTTTTATCGCCATTCCGCTGGCGGTCTATACCCTGTGCTTCCTTCCGGTGGTCGGCTATACCCCTTATAAGGGTTTGATCGACAAGGCGGTTCAGGGAACAAAGTATATGTTTGATTACCACTCCAAGCTGGTTGCCGAGCACTACTACAGTTCTCCCTTCTATGAATGGCCCGTCATATGGATGCCCCTGCTGGATGCCAACGATACCGTCTCCGGCAATGTGGTAAGCTCCATCAGTTGTATGGGAAATCCGGCCATCTGGTGGGTGGGAATTCCCTGCCAGCTCTATGTATTCTTTCTCTGGATCTTCAAAAAGGACAAAAAGGCCGGATTCCTATGTATTTCCTATCTGGCGCAGTATGTCCCCTGGATGTCCATCAGCCGGATCACCTTCATCTATCACTATTTTCCGGCCATCCTCTTTGTGATGCTGATGATGGGATATACCATGGCACATATAAAAGAGCATTTTCCCTGGGGGAAAAAAGCCGTCATTGCTTACCTTGCAGTGGCAGTTTTCTGCTTTTTGCTGTTCTTCCCCGTGATTTCCGGGCTACCTGTGGATAAGGAATATGGGCTTGGCTTAAGATGGCTGAAGGAATGGATATTGGTTTTATAATTTATCACATGACTTGTTTCCAGCTATAATAAGCTATCATATAGATACTCATAAGCATTGCCGAAATAATAATAACAACTGTTCTCCATCTTTTGTGACGGGAGATTCCATCCCCTGCCAACATAAAAACAGGGAGGGCGCTTAAAGTATAGCGTCCCGCACTCATGAGCCATGTGGAAGAATAGGTCAGTATAAAAAAGACAATCAAATATGTCAGATACGCAGGACGCAGTTTTCGAACAATCCCCCAGGCTATCATACCTGAATATCCAAAGAACAGCACCAATTCCGGCACCCACATACTCATTCCCACAGAGGTATGCCAGCTATTTACCGCATAGTCCTTCACATACTTTATTGTCTCCCAAAGCGGACACAAACTGTTATTCCAATGATTGCCCTGATAGTACATAAATCGAAAGGGATCCCCCTCAACCCACCAGTTAATCAGCAGATAGACACAAAACCCTAAAAGCATTGAAGTGCAAATAATACCAGGAAAAATGATCTTCCGCAAAAAATCTTTCCACTTTTTCGTTCTCAGCAATCGTATTCCTTCATAGGAATAAAAGAGCTCCACCAGCACTGCAAAAGCCAATAAAAGTCCCTGAACTTTAGTCAGACACGCTAAAAAACCATAAAAACTCACTTTCAGCCAATCGTGTTTTCTCAGATAATAGAAAAAAGCGGCAGCGACAGCAAAAAACAGGGATTCCGTCGCTATTGAACCAAAGAAAAATCCAAACGGGAATACACTGATTAAAACCAGTGCGTCTTCAGCCGCCTTTTCACCAAATTCCTCCTCTGTGACACAATAGAAAAAGAGACATCCAATTCCATAGCAAACCGTCGAAATAAGGATACCGCACAGTCTGAAATCCTTCAGGAAAAGAGACAGGGTTCTCATCATCCATGGATATAACGGATAAAATACCAGAAAAATATGTTCGCCGTTTTCTATTGCGCCAGAATATCCGTTTTCCGCAATATTAATGTAATGGGCAGAATCCCATCTCTTCCATGCCTCCAAAAAATCCGAAAAACTGATTCCATTTGGATAATCCCCCATAATCGACATGATACAGACAGACATCAAGTAAACCGCCAGCCTGAATGCCAATGCAGATACAAATATTTTGACTTTCTTTTTAGCTGTCCCGTTCATAAAACCTCTGTACTCCTCCTACTGCCAACAGCAAAATTACAGGTACGTAATTTGTAATATATCTTGGACTTGTCTCCCAATGCATAAGGAAAATTACAATTCCTCCAAAAGCCAATGCCAGGGATAGTTCGTCATCATTATAACGACCGTTATTACTTTTAACCGTCCTTCTGATATTCTTAATCATGCAAGCAGCCATCAGCAATAAACAGGTATAAAAAATAACATTACAGCAGTTACGATATTTTTCGTAATACCTTCCATCATATAATATATACTGATGCAGAAACGTTTCTTTTTGAGGATTGTCATCCAGGAAATCAGAAAGACCCAAAGTCCCGTCCCCCAGACAGCGAAACAGCTTTACCGCATAGAGCGCCGCCATCCCACTGATCCCTTTTTCACTCACCCTGTTTTTTATTTCTTCTGCCAAAGCAATATTCCTCTCCTGGGGAACGGTAAAGGAGCGGGTAAATTCATAATCTTCGGGATTATATGCGCCATCCCCTTTCAGTCCCATCATAATCCAATGGCTGAGCGGTGTGTTTTTAATCTCCGCAAGCGCCGGATCCAGATGGGTATGATACATATAAAATTGAAAAAGGAACCGGGATACCAGATAAACAACGCAAAGAACCATTGCATACACCCCTGCCTTTTTCCATTTTCCCTGCAATAAAAAAGACAGGAAAACCGCCGCTCCCATAATCATCACAGTTGGTTTTATAAATGTACCAAAGACAGCAACAAATGCCGAAAACAGAATATAACCCAGATAATTGTGATTTTTACTTTCGTTAATATAAAGAGAAATATAAAAGAGCAAAACGGGAAATAAAACTGAAAGAGAATCTGTATAAAAGGCATCTGCCATAAACCAAAAAGGAATCATTCCTGCCGTTATGAACAATACCAGAAGCCCTGCCCTGCTTCCCCAAATTTTTTTTGCTGACAGGCTTATAAAAAGGATGGTCAGTAAAATCAAAATCTCATTTACGCAGGCTGCGATCAGAAAGTAATCAGAAGAAAAGAAACTGCATGCCTTAAAAATAAGAAAGAAAAAAAACAGGCAGCCCAGATTATTGGGAAACCAGTCAAAATAATCATAATAATCCGGGAAACTCCCTCTTTCCACCCACTCAATGGCGCCTCCATAGACAGCATCCAGATCAAAAGCAGGCGAAAATCGCAGCTTTTCAATGAAAGAAAACTGTACTCCTCCCATTATCATCAGCATCAGCAGTAAACAGAAAGGATATATCCTGTCATATACCTTATCTTTCCCGAACCTTTTCTTTGTCAAAAAAATCAGTAAAAAAGCCAGAGTTCCAGCACCCATCCATATCCCTAAAGAAGAATTTTGTCCCCAGATACTAATAATTACAAATACTGCCAATATGGATAAAATAATATAAGCCAATAAAATAACGCGCGCTTTCATCAGATTCCTCCTGCCTGAGATTTCCTTTATCCAATGGCATTTAGCAGTTGCTTTGAATTGTTCCGTACAAATCAAGCCCCACATAAATAATCAGCCCAAGCTGGGCGATTGCCAGGACCGTCAGCGGCACAATATGCACCGCAATCAGATAGGGCATGAAAGTGAGCAGCGATACCAGCATAAAGCCGCAGGTAACAGGCAGCCGCCTGCATCGCAGCATTCCATAGGGAATGGCCAGCAGATCAATGAGAAAACCGTATCTGTCATGCATGTGAGGCAGGCTGTACACCGTAATGGCAACCGTAAACAAAGAAAGCGTTATCATCAAATCTCCGGTCAGATTCACCTCTCTGGTATACAGATAATAGGCAATACAGCCCAAAAGCATAACCGTCATAAAGGTTCCCGCACCGCTCACCTCCCCGGCATGGCGCATATCCGGCATGGCCTCTCCCAAAAGTGCATAGATATTGGGATACTCCAGAGTCCCCCATGGATAAGTGTTCGTCTGGTCGAAGTAAATCAGAAGCAATTCCTTCAGGCTGCGCCCCATAGCCCAGGCAGGCAGCGCACTCAGCACATAGATGACTGGTATCCACACAAAATCCACCAGTCTCACGGTTCTTTTTTTCAGCCACATAATCAGCAAAAATGGGAGCAGAAACACTGCCTGGAGCTTAAATGCAAAGGAAATCCCTACAAACAAAAGGCAATAACTTCCGTTATCTTTCAAAAAGAAGTACAGAGCAAACAAAAGAAATGCGGTATAGATCATATCGCACTGACACCAATAGGCTCCGTCCAATATCACGGTGGGGGATAAGAGAAGCGCCGCCATTCCAAGAATTGCTTTCTTCACATTACCGCACAGCTTATAGACAATCAGAAACATGGCAATACTGCCCAGATAATCAAATGCAACAGATAAAAGCTTAAGTCCGTACAGATCATTGTCCGTTATGTAGGAAATCAGGCACATCAGATACATATAAGGGGAGGTATAATTGGATATCTGATGGCTGAGAGAGGGGAATCCTCCCTCGCTGCGGATCTGCTCCATCCAGTTCTTCAAAAACCCCCAGTAATCTGCTGATTCCACAGGCATCAGCTTCCATCTGATCAAAAAGGCGAAAATGAAAAGACATGCAATGAATGCCAAATCCACCACCCGAAAAACGGCCTTTCCGATCTTTACTTCCTGGAACATGACCCTGTCTATGATCCTCTCCTGCATTTCTGCTCCCATCTGCACAGAACCTGTGCGCATTTTTTAATAATCGCGCAGGTAAGATTTTTGCCCTGCCCGCCGCGCGGCCCGTGCGACGCTTTAGCGACAAACTTCCAAGCGCCTCAGCGCTTTGTGCATGGGCCTGCGCATTAATAGGGAAAGCGTCAGGTTTTCCACCGCTTTCCCTATTTTATCACACAGTCTGATAAAGTTCCATAGAAATTGAGAGCCGTTTATTCCTTATAAGCCGTATCCTCCGCTACAAACGCCGGAATCTGTCCCTTCAGAAAACCATAGCTGGCGCTGGTTCCATAGCTTTTGGTCTGCGGACTGTCGGCATTGAAATAGACATAAACCGTATACTCGCTATCCATCTCCACTCCTCCGTCCCAGTCATAGGTTTCTATGAAATCCTGCGGATAGCAGCAGGCCGCAATCTGCTCAATCTCTTCCTTTCCCGTATATTCCGCATAGACACGGGTGTCGATGTTTTCTCCGTCACCATCGCCCATCAGGGCTGCTGCTTCTGCCTCCGCCGGCATATCCTCCGCAAGCTCCCGGTTCTCTTTCATCAGTCTCTGATAGGTTTCCGAATTCCTGTTCATAACCTGGATATAGGATACATCCTTTGCATCAAGCTGATAATCCATATAGTATCCCTGCTTCCTGAGATAAGCCAGACTTTCCTCAAAAAACGGATAGATATTAATGCCTATATACCGGGTGCTGCTGGTTCTCATATAGCCTCCGGAATAAATCCCTTCGCCGCCGGGAAGCTCTTCTGTTATCTGAAGACGCATCATCCCCTCCGGGGCATTCTCTCTGACATTGCTGAAGTCTGCACCTGCAAGATCTCTCTGATAAGTTTCCAGAAGTTCTCTGGCATCCGCCCGGCTCATATCCTTCCAGTAAACCATGTTCCCATAGCTCGCTTTGATTTTGTAATGTTCCTCCTGCTCGAGAATCCTCTCAAGCTGTTCGGACGCCCCTGCCATATATCCGTCTTTAAATTCTTCGGAACCCATAATTCTGTCAAGAACAGCCGCGGTCTGTTCATCATCTACATTGACCATCAGCCTCCGGCAGACCTTCCTTCCGTTTTTCAGACGATAAATCAGGGTGCTCTCCGACCATCTCCCCAGCTCTTCCCCATCGTAGCTGCTATTTCGATAGCTTGCAGCCACCTGATCATATCCTTCTATGGAATACTCTGCCAGTTCGCAGACATCCTCCACATTGTGCAGGTGCATATTCCTGTCCGCATATTCCACATCAGAGAGATAATTCCCCTCCTCGTCAAAATAAGCGTTCCCCATATTCTGTTCATATTGCTGCGGTATAAAAGCAATACTCTCTACCTGCTCCGGGCCGGGCACATAAGCGTCATATCTCAGCAGGTCATAACGGAAAACAAGAAGTATCAGCGCGGCGGCCGCAACGCTTATCAGAATATGCAGCTTTTTGTGCAGCGCACCCTTGATGTCAAATTCATAAATCACCTGTATGGCGCCGCTCCCGATCACTGCCACAAGCAAAATTGTGAATATCATATAGCCTGCGCTGCCGGAAGCGGTCTGGGGATCGTAACCTACGGTCTGGGCGATCATAAGTCCTGCCAGAAGCGAAACCGGAATGGTGATCAGTATCTTAATGACCGGTTTGGTAACAGCAAAGGCCATGGCCTTCCCGGCAGCCTCCGCCGGACGCTTCCTGTAACACAGATAAACAATGATCCCCGTTGCAAGCCCCAGCAGAATGAGTCCCATCAGATTCTTACTGTCGATTCTGTTCTGGTAGTCAAAAGCAGTAACAAAACTGCTGTAAAGGGAAAAGGGGGAAAATACCGGCGTCGTTCTCGTATTATAATAATCAAAATAGCGAAAAAAGAAGCTCTTATATCCTCCCAGCACCCACCGCACAAGAAATTCATACAGGAAAAAGACTAAAATACCAAAGCAGGTGATAATCACATTTCCTGTCAGCATCACTGCCAGAAGGGAAATATGATAAACTCCAATGAAAAAGAACAGGTTAACCAGAAAGCCCCAGACCGCGCTGGAAAGCACTGCTTTATCCACCGCTCCATTTCCTGCGGCTATCAGCATTTCAAGCAGAAGCCCCAGCAGATAAGGCGCCGCATAGATTAAAATGCCGTTCAGCCAGATGATGAAAAAGCGCTTTTTCCTTTTCACCGGCATTCCCATGTAAAAATCTATTTTTTTTCGGCTGTAAAGCCAGGAAAACCCCTGCACCGCGCTGATAACGGCAATCCCCATAGCGGCGACCATCTTGACGGAAAAACCAAGCTGCTGCCGCACAGTATTTAAAAGTCTTTCATGAATGATTTCTTCCGTCAGCTTTTCTCCGTAGATATTCACAAAGTAGACGGTATCGCTTTTGATCTGACTGATCAGAATCAAAAGCAAAACCGGAAAGGCCAGTATAAAAATCAATGCGGATATCACCCACACCCAAAGCCTTCTCTTATTGTTTTCCGTCAGATTAACCAAGAATGAGCTTTTTGATGTCATAACCCACTACCTCCGTTTCACTGATAAATATTTCCTCAAGGGAAAGAGGCAGCGCCTCAAAAAATATAGTGTTTACCGTGGCAAAGATTGCCATGATCTCCGCCTTATTCCCCCGCACGGTGAGAACGTTTAAGGAACCTCTCTTCTCATTCTTCATGATATCCAGGGTGGAAATTGCTTTCGTCTCGTCCTCGGCGGTCTTAAAGACGCACTGCACCTTCTGAATATTACACTTCATATCCTCCAGTTCTCTGGAGAGAAGAACGCCGCCCTTGTGAAGAAGACCTACATGGTCGCAGATATCCTCAAGCTCCCTCAGATTATGGGAGGCAATCACCGGAGTCATTCCCCTGCGCTCCATCTCGCTGGCAAAGATACTCTTGATCCCCTGGCGCATTACAGGGTCAAGTCCGTCAAAGGTCTCATCACAGAGCAGATACCTTGTGCCGCTGCACACCCCGCAGATCAGGGCAAGCTGTTTCTTCATCCCCTTGGAATAGGTGTTGACCTTTCTTTTTTTGTCCAGTCCAAAGTTCATCAGATAGTTATAAAAATCCGTCACAGCAAAATTATGATACACTGTGCTTAAATATTTCTGCATATC
>ERZ808046.310-NODE-310-length-53868-cov-7.938744_pt1 | contig 53868 bp, 57 predicted proteins | sample MGYA00380196_ERZ808046 | MGnify/ENA primary metagenome ERZ808046 (study PRJEB31490, sample SAMN06133421) | mouse gut metagenome | isolation source: Z6_2 | host: mice | place: China: Chengdu | collected 2015-05 ... | reverse complement strand
GGGCTATCGCCAAACGGTAAGGCAACGGACTCTGACTCCGTCATTTCAAGGTTCGAATCCTTGTAGCCCAGCGAATGAGGCTCGGCAGAGATAATCTGCCGGGTTTTTTTGTGCCCGGAAATGCAGTGTTTATACGGGTTTCGCGGAATTGATGCCTTGAGGCCTGAAATTTTTCCTTTTGAGATGAAAAAGGTGTTTTACTGAAAAATTCTGGATTTTAAGGAGTTTTTCGGATGGATAGGTCAATTTATAGGTCAATTTGAAATTGCCTGTAAGCGGCATAAACAGTGGGGTTGGAGCGGGTTTCTGAATGTAATATTGATTTTAGGAACAGATGGGAATAGATACCGGACTGGAAATGTGATAGAATACAAACAGTTTAATGGCCTTGTTATGAATAATGGAGAAGCGGGCTTATGGAATTAAAAAGGAATGTTTATAAGAAACTGGTTGAGTGGAAAGAAAAGAATACGGGGCGTGTCCTGGAACTAAAAGGCGCCAGACAGGTGGGAAAGACCTACATTCTGAAAAAGTTTGGCAGGGAAAATTTCCCGAGAATGGTTTATATCAATATGGCAGAGCAGACAGGCCAGGACTTCCTTCGGTGTCTGTCCGCAGCAACAGAATGGAGGCCGGGAACCCCCAGGCCGGAACGTCCCCTCCAAAAAGCGCTGGCTTTGTTTGACAGTACCTTTACAGATGATAAGGATACGGTGGTAATTATTGATGAAGTGCAGGAATCGGCGCAGGTATATAACCAGATCAGGACATTTGCCAGGGAGTTTCAGGCATATGTGGTTGTTACGGGAAGTTACCTGGGAAAAACAACACATCCGGAGTTCTTTCTTCCCGCAGGCGACATGGATCATATGATCATGGAAACACTGAGCTTTGATGAATTTCTGGATGTATTTGGCGCAAGAGAGCTCTATGAAACAATAGACCTTTTTGGCAAGGGGAAAAGCGAAGACTATGAAAAGCTTATGGAGTATTACGAGGTTTATCAGAAAATCGGAGGTTATCCGGCGGTTGTGGTTTCTTATGCAAAGGAAAAGAATCCGGATAAATGTTTTAGCCTTATAAAAGACTTGATGGATATCTTTGCAAATGAGTCCAAACGTTATTTTGAGGATATAGTAGACATTAACCTGTTCCAAAAGCTTTTTAATGCGGTTGCGCTTTTGATGATACAGGAGAAACAGGGCATCCGCGACCTGGTCTCAGAGCTGAGCAAGATTGCCTATCAGGAGGAAAGCGGGCGCATGACAAAAAAGATGGTAAACCATGCTGTCAGTTGGCTGCAGGAGTCCCATATTATGGGCTATGCCTCGAAAGCTACGGACTGCGATTATAAGCAGATCAGGGATAACAGCAGATACTATTTTCTTGACATGGGGATTGCCTATTACTTTCTTAGCAGAACAGGAGCTCCTTATGAGACGGTCAGGGGTCTGCTTGCGGAAAATTTTGTATATCTGGCATTGAAGCGCAGGATAGAAAATACATCCGAAATTGCGGGGGCTGCGCCATGGTTTTCCTCTTATGAGAAAATAAATGGCGAGCTTGACTTTTATGTAAGGAGCCTTATGGATTATAAAAATTATGGAATAGAAGTAAAGAGCACGGATGCCGAAGCAAGGACGGCGAGAAGGCTTTTGGAGGATGGGAAACTGGATTATCTGTATCTTCTGAAAGGCGGGACAAAGGGCGGTACTGCGGAGGGAAAGATATTTACGGTGCCGCTTCCTCTGGCGGATAGGATTCAATTTAAATTGTAGAGAAATTATTGATATTTGGGGACAGGCGAAATGCCTGTTCCCTTTTTGTGGAAAGGAGGTTTGGCCGCTGTCTGATAAAAAGGACAGCGGCCTTTACTAAAGTATGGCAAAGACAAACAAGATTGTTGAAGAAGGAGTACAGACTGATTATACCAGTGTGATTGTAAGCTACAGTAATGGGATAGACAGCACCGGGGCTTTATACTGGGCTCTGCAGGAGTTCCCGAGGGAAAAGATATTTTTATTGTATTGTGATACCGGGTTCGAGTATCCGGAGAATGTCAGGATGTTTTATAAGACAGCGGCACTAATCGGTGTCAGACCTATCCTGCTGCAGCATCCGAAAGGATTTCTGAACCTGCTGCTTGAAGAGCGGTTAAAGTGGCCGGACATGAAAAACAGATGGTGTACGGCATATTTAAAAACCGGGGTGACGGACAAATGGATTCGTGCAAACAGGGAGCTTTTAGGCAGCAAATGCCTTTTTTATATCCGGTGAACGCAGGGATGAGAGCAGAGGACGAGCAAAGCTGCCGGAGATCGAGTATCATAGCACGACGCTATGGACGAAGAGGAAGGGGGATTTCACCTGCCATTGGTACAGGCCGTGCCTTGACTATGAGAAGGGAAAGATGTTTGAATGGGGAAGGAAACTGCATTTAGAGCCTCACTTTTGTTATGAGTATTTAGGACGCTGCAGCTGTATGGCATGTATGTTTATGAGTGACCGTCATGCGGTAGAGAATATGAAGCGTTATCCGGAAAAAATCCAGCCATTCATCCAGGCGGAGATCAGGCTTTCACATACCTGGAAAAAAGGAAAGAGCCTGGAGGGGCTATGGGAGCAGTGCCAGGATATTGATGATGTGGAACAGGACAGACTGGCAGGCTGAATCTTATCGGAACGTCATAAAATCTCATTGCTGTTTTTGATGGAATCGGGTATGATATACATTAAGTTGCATATTGTTTATAAGTCAGAAAAGGTGGATGTGGGATATGTCTATTACAGGATATTACGATGGAACAGCCGTTCGTGTAAACGGACAGCTGCAGATAAATCAGAAGGTTATTGTTATTCCAATAGAGAGGGAAGAGGATTTTGTAGAAACGGCAGCCGGAAGTCTTCATAAGTATGCGGACTCAGCTCTGGCTGAGAAAGAAAAAGGCGCATGGAGAGAGGCGGTGGTAAAAAAGCATGCTCAGGAATAGGTATATGCTGGATGCGAATGCTGTGCTGCGGTTCTTGCTCCGGGATAATGAAGAGCAATTTTGCCAGGTGGAGGACGTCATTAGAAAAAACAGTTGTTATGTAGCTCTTGAAGTAATGGCAGAAGTATGTTATGTGCTTGAAGGGGTATATCAGGTTTCGAGAAAGGATATAGCTGTTAACCTGCGCAGGCTGAATTATGATGTTACCATCATCAATGCAGATGTCTTTCTGCGTGCATTGGAAGTGTTCGAGAATCTGCCTAAACTGGATTTTGTAGATTGCCTACTGTATGGTTATAAAATGGAAAGAGATGTTGATATTGTGACGTTTGATAAATTGTTGAAAAAGCAGCTGCTTGATATTGAAAAATTATAGACAAATTTATACTTTTGAAAATATCTGTAAAGAAGATAATAGTGTTTTTCTGAAAGACGGTTCTGTAAAAGCGTTGTATGTCGTTGGCAGACTGTATGACAAAATGCAGGATAAAATAGGGTATTCTGGTAGAACAGGGTATCCTTTTTTTATTACAGTTTTTATAATTACGTAGCACAGAAGAAAATCAATTGACATATGAAACGATCTGGAGCAGTTATGGAGCCGATGTCAGGGTATTGATGATGTGGAACACGCAGGATGAGGCGGCAAACTGGGACTACATGAAGCAGGGTAATATTAGAAGATATATAGAAAATAAATGGCATAATTTTAATGAAAATATTGCATAAAATAATGATAAAAGATATAATCAAGAAGTAGGAGGCGGTAAGATGAATCCAGCATTATTAGACTTAACAGAGAGGCTTGTGCCCATTTCAGATTTCAGCCAGGGGAAAGCAGGCAGGATATTTAACGATGTAGCAGAAAATGACAAAGAATATATTGTCTTGAAAAATAATCAGCCAACAGCCGTCCTTTTATCCATAAAGGAATATCAGGAAGTCCAGAAGAAAGCGGCAGCATTAGAGAAACTGATGGAGAAAATCGAAAATATCAGACTGTTAAAACTGGCGGAGAGCAGGGCAGATAGTAACACTGTCTCTTTTGAATCGTTTGTGCAGGAAGAGGGTTTTTCCATGGAAGAACTGGAGGAATTATCTGAAAGCGTGGTATTTGAATAATGGCTTGGGATATATGCATAACCGATGAAGCGAAGAAAGATTATAGCAGGATTGAAAGAAGTGTAAGGAAACAGGTTTTGGCAGGTATTGTAAAAGTTGCGAAGGCACCGCTGCCAAGTCCGGATGGCTATGGGAAACCGCTGGGAAGTAAGGGCAAAAATAATTTGACAGGTTTTTTTAAGATAAAATACCGTGGTATAGGGATTCGGGTTGTTTATACGCTTGTTTTGGATAAAAAGGTTATGAATATTATTGTCATTTCGACAAGAGATGATAATTACTGCTATGATTTGGCTGGAAAATTATATGAAAAATATGGGGATGAACTTTTTATGGATATATTTGAAGATTTTTGAACTAAGAGAGACAGCCCACTCTTCGTAGACTTAAGGATAGTACGCTTCGCAAACTACCCTTATTTAAAGCAAAAGGATATCCAGGTCGGCAGATAAAACTGACTTGGGTATCCTTTTTTGTGGGAGAAAAATATGTGTGGCTGACGGACGCAGATAAGCGAAAACAGACAAATGGATTTAAGCGGTGGAATAAATCCATAGGAGGACAATTCAGGAGGTATTGCGGGGGCTGTTGCTTAAGTTATAAGTGGCCTTATGCCTTGCCCTGCGGATATTTTTGCTTTAATCAAGTACTTTCAGAAAAGAATATAAGAAACAATGGAGGTGGGAAATAAAAGGGTGGCCGGGCTGGCAGGTGATGCCAGTCCATGTTTTGGGAAGGAGAGGGATATGAAATTAAATTAAATGATTTTATACAAAGCTCAGCCGCCCCACCAGGATCCGTTTTATGGGGCTAAATGAATGGTATGATAGTTCTATTTTAAGAAAAAGAGGTATCTTACCATGAGTAAATATATTGACCCCAAAGCAAACACTTATGGTCTTATCGAGTTTCAGTCCAGGTATGGCTCCGAACAGGCCTGTGAGCAGGCATTATTCCAACTGAAATGGCCTGATGGTTTTAAGTGCCCCATATGTGAGGAACGCCATTTTACTGTTGTACGTGGCCGCAGGCTTCCCTTATATCAGTGCCCGGAGTGCCGCCATCAGACCTCGGCAATCACTGGGACTATTATGGAAAACACGAAGTTATCTCTGGTAAAATGGTTCCTTGCCCTGTATTTTATGGCATTCAATAAGGATGGAATCTCTGCAATGGCTTTGGCTAAATATATTGGCGTGTTTTATGTAGTAATTTGATATAAGAATCTTAAGTTTTCATGGAAAAGTAACGGGAAGCCAGTAAAATCAAGGTTTCCCGTGTTTTTATAAGGATGATTTTTGTGTCCTGTGAGCTTTGAACTGATAAAAAAAGAAACGTTGGCTCAACGTTTCTCTTAAGAGGCGCAGACCGGATTTGAACCGGTGGATACTGGTGTTGCAGACCATTGCCTTACCACTTGGCTACTGCGCCGTACCTGTTATATTATACCAAATCGCGATACTACAGTCAATCCACAATATCTGTAATTTATCGCTTTAAGTGACTCCGACGGGAATCGAACCCGTGTTACCGCCGTGAAAGGGCGATGTCTTAACCGCTTGACCACGGAGCCATACACTTTCCTATTTTGGGGACTCAACGCTTTGTATTCTACCATAGCCGGGCATATTTGGCAAGAGGGAATTTTACAAAACAGGATAAATGAAAGGAAATTACAGGAATCACTACCAATGAGGTTTTGAGAGGTATTAATTTAAGGTAATCCCGAAGGCTTGACAATGGAAAAACCGGCCTTTACAATAAAGAAAACTTTGGGAGGTAAAACAAATGTTGCCGACAAGAGAGGAAGCGGAGCGTATTTTGAAGGAGGCCGAGGGGTGTAATCCCGGCCCGTGGGGAAATCACAGCAGAGTCGTGGCTGTGTGTGCGGAAAGGATTGCATCCCGCGTGGAAGGGATGGATGCCGAGAAGGCGTATATTGTGGGGCTGATGCATGATATTGGCAGAAAGTTCGGCGTAAGGCATCTGGGCCATGTTTATGACGGCTATCATTATATGATGGAACTGGGATATGACGAGGCGGCCCGGGTATGTCTGACCCATTCCTTTTCCACCGGAGATATGGGAGAATATATCGGAAATTTTGATATCACGGAGGAGCAGCAGAAAGAGGTCGAGGAAAAACTCTCCCAGACGGTTTATGATGATTATGATCGCCTGATTCAGCTGTGCGACAGTCTTTCGGGAACTTATGGGGCGGTGGATATGGAGATTCGTATGGGGGATGTGAAGCGCAGATATGGAAGATATCCTCAGAAGAAATGGGATCAGAACATAGCGCTTAAATCTTACTTTAATGAGAAGATTGGAAGGGATATCTACGAGATTCTGCCCGCAGATACCCCTGAAAGCCCTGAAAGCTGAGAAGAGAGGAAGCTGTTGAAATTCTGTTTGTCCGGCCTGTGTTTAATCAGTCAGGCCGGACATTTTTTCTTCATATTGCAGGGTCAGCTCTTCAATTTTCTGATCAATCTCTTTGTAATAATCTGATGAATTGATATTTCCCATAAAAGCATTGATAAAATCATCATTTAAGTGGAATTTCCAGATACCATCCTCCTGATAAGCCCTGAGAGTAACGCTTATGGTGGAGACGTCCTCCGGGCTTAGTTTTTCCATGGCAAGAATCAGGTTATCCATATTTGCGGCTGAACGAACCAGCCCGATAATGTCCTTTACAAACTGGAAAACCCCGGTACCCTCTCCTGCAATCATATTTTCCAGCAGGGAAATTTCATAATATCCCATAGCCTTTGCCATATCGATATTGGAGATTTTCATGTCAATTTCAGCCTGTTCGTTTTCTTCGCGTACATCGGTAATTTCCCAGGACAGATTTTTCATGAGACTTTCGCTGACACGGTGAGCGGCCTGATATCTTTTGTCATTTCCATGGAAAGGCTGAAGGAGGTCATCGAAAACCTGATAGTCTTTTCTGGTGGTAATCCCCAGCCAGTTTCGCTCGCTGCTGACATAGTTGTCGGAATGCTCGTTAAAAAAATCCAGATTTAAGCTCTTTAGATTTTCCATAAACTGATTTGCACTTTCCTCTACGGTAAGCAGATTTTCTTCCGGCTCTTTCGCGGTATTTGCGCCGCAGGCGGATAACAGAAAAGTGAACACGAGGAAAAGAATGAGAATGTGCTTTGCAGAATTTGTTTTCATAGGAATACCCTTACCTTTCGCTGTTTGCGCTTATTTTATTCCGATGAAATTCCGCATGCAAGACGAAAAGCACGAAAAGACGGTGGCAGGGCAAAAAACGACGCCTGAGCTCTGAGGGCGGCAATACTAACTGTGCTGCGCATTCCGTGAGAACATGTTTCAGGAGTGAGGGGCTGTGGGAATGATGGCGGAAAAACGAAACCAGCCGTCCTCACATTTCAAAACGCTGGTGCCAAGGTTTTCCCTGATGATCGAATCGATCGTTAACAGGCCAATACCGTGATGGGCGGCATCCGATTTTTGGGTTTGTATGCGGTTATTTTTGATTTCCAGGGGAGCAGATACGGGGTTTCGGGTGGAAAGGATTAATTGATCATCCTCCAGAACCATTTTGAAATCAATCACCCTGGATAAATCAGGATTTAGCCGCTTGCAGGCTTCGATGGCATTATCCAGGAGATTTCCCAGGAGAGAGACAATCTGTTCTTCTGGCATCGAAAGTAAAGACAGGTCGTTTGCGGTGATGGACATGGTGATTCCCTCCTCGCTCGCCGCCTGATATTTTTGATTCAGTACCACATTCACCGCTGTGTGGCCGGTATTGACATATTCCGTATCTTTTCTGATACTGCCCGTAAGGCCGGAAATATAGGCAATAGCTTCCGCATTTTTACCATCTTTGAGCATTCCCTGAATGCAGTTTAACTGATTCTTGTAATCATGAAGATACTTTCTCTGCTGTTCGGAGCTTTTTTGGACGCTGCGGTACTGATTCATCTGGCTTAAGGTGCGTTCATGAAGCAGCCTGAGCTGCTGCATTTCCTTTTCCTTATTGATAAAAGCTAAAATAAAATAGAGAATACATCCGTTTATAATCAGAAAGCTTAGAATTGCCGCCAGCTTGGCCCGGGAGTCTGCAGGATTTTTGTCCCAGGAGGTCATGGCAATGGAGACCATAAAGATCAGACCGAACAGCGGAAAGAGGCTGAATCTTGTCCAGTGCTCATCGCTCAGATTGAGAAACCGGCCTTTGCACTTGAAATGAAAGAGAAGCATCAGGCCGAGATAAATGAAGTCCGCAACCACCTCTTCACAGCCCACGGCATATCTGTCCCAGGGCAGCGGCAGGAAGAGGGGGACAGAAGCTGCCAAAAGTGAGACGACCCAGTAGATTTCACAGAGCAGTACGGAGACAATAAAACTCTTGAGAATACCTGCCTGGTAGTAAAGCTTTACGGTCAGGAAAAGAACAAAGATTAACCGGACCGGCTGAAAAATGTAGGGCGGAATCGGAGTAAACGCAATGATCAGAAAACCCGCCAAAAAAACAGGGATAATAGTATGACCAAGCCATGGACAGCGAAAACTTCGCCTGGGAAGAAGAGTATCAAAAAAAGCGCGACAGCCCATTGCCATCATCAAGGATAAAATACTGCATTTGATTACTGCTTCCATCAGAATGCTCCTTTGTAGGCCACGAACGCTTCTCTGGCCTTTTGAAATCTGGGGCGGGGAACGGCAAGCTCCTCGCCGGTGTCTAAAAATGCCGTATAATTGCCGATTTTCCGGATATGCTTCATATTCACAAGGTAGCTTTTGTGGATGCGGAGAAAGCCATAGCCGGAAAGCTTTTGTTCAATGGCATCCAGTTTACAGTAAATTTCGTGGGTTTTACGTGTCTTTTCCATACAGAAGAAAATGGATTTGTGCTTACGGCTCTCCACGTAGAGAATACTGTCAGTGCAGAGCCTGTGCTCTCCGTCCATAAAGGAAAAGGTGACCTGGGCTGTCCGCATTTTCAGGAGAATAGCGTCCATACATTCTGTGATGGAGCTTTCCAGTGTATCTTTCATGAGATAGCGCATGGCATTTACCTTATACCCCTCCAGAACATAATCAATGAAGGCAGTGACCAGTACCAGAAAGGTGTCGGAGCAGAAGGCGCGAAGCTGCATGGCGGTCTGAATTCCGTCCATAGTGTCCATGCTGATATCCATAAAAACAATGTCATATCCCACGCCGGTTTTGCTGCTTTCCAGAAAGTCCCTGCCCGAGGAAAATAAGTAAAATTCATGAGCTAAATCATGATTTACCATATAGTTGGTCACCAGATTCTGGATTTTTTGTCTGTAAAGCTGTTCATCATCACATATGGCAATTTTCAGCATTGTGGGCCTCCATTTCCCTATCATTATATTGCAGATTTCTTTTGGTGTATACAAAAATTAACTTTTTATGAAGTTGTTGCAAAACCCTTTTGATTGAAGTAGTGTTAATTCGGAAGCGTGCCAGTGCAGAGCGGGCGGCCGTCGTGTATGGAAGAGGGGAAAGAGAATTTATGTTTCGCATTTTAATTGTAGAGGATGATACCGTCATTTCCGATATGGTCAAAAAGCATCTTGAAAAATGGGGATATGAGGTGGAGTGTGTAACCGATTTTGCAAAGGTGCTGTCCCACTTTGGAAGATTTGACCCGCAGCTTGTGCTTATGGATATCGGTCTGCCCTTTTATAATGGATATTATTGGTGTACGGAGATCAGGAAGCTTTCTCAGGTTCCGGTGATCTTTATTTCTTCCGCTTCCGATAATATGAATATTGTAATGGCAGTAAACATGGGTGGGGATGATTTTATTGCAAAACCCTTTGACCTGGAGGTGCTGTCGGCCAAGGTACAGGCGGTTTTGCGGAGAGCTTATTCCTTTCAGCGGCAGTCCGCTCTTTTGGAGTATAAGGATGTGGTCGTCAGCCTGGCGGATATGTCGTTGTCTCACAGGGGAAAGAGCCTTAAGCTCTCCAAAAATGAATTCAGAATCCTGCAGATTCTGTTTGAGAATGCGGGCGATGTGGTTTCCAGGGAAAGTATCATGAAACGCTTGTGGGAGGATGAGTGTTTTGTGGATGATAATACCCTGACAGTGAATATAAACCGTCTGAGAAAAAGGCTGGAGGAAGCAGACCTTAAGGACTTCATAGTGACCAGAAAGGGAGTGGGGTATCAGCTAAATGGATAGTCTTATCATAAAGTCATATCTAAAGGAGAGGTCTCGTTTTTTATTTGCCATAGGAATGGCAGTGCTGATTTTGTTTTCTGTTGCCGGACTCTATGGCTATGAGGGAGCCATCAGAAACATGTCTTATGCATTGTTTCTGATCCTGTTCTTTGGAGTCTGTCTCATGGCAGTGGACTTTGTCCGTTATTACAGAAAATGCAAAGGGCTGGAGGAGACCATAAAGGCAGGAGAAGCCTGCGCAGAGAGGCTTCCGGAGGCGGAGAATCTGCCGGAGCGTCTCTATCAGGAGCTGGCAGCAGTGCAGGAGGAGGAAAAGCGGAAGCTGGTGACAGAATATGACGAGAAAAGAAGGGATATGGCGGACTACTATACCATGTGGATCCACCAGATCAAAACGCCTATAGCGGCCATGCGGCTTTTGATGGCAGACGGAGACAGGGCCGCAGAAGAGTTATTTAAGATTGAGCAATATGCGGAAATGGCACTTCACTATGCAAGGCTGGAGAGCCTGTCCGCGGATTTGCTCTTTAAAAAGCAGGAGGTCTGTAAAATAATAAAGCAGGCCATAAAAAAATATGGGATATTGTTTATCGGAAGCAGGCTTTCCTTTACCATGGAAGAATTTTCCTGCACGGCCATAACGGATGAAAAGTGGCTGTGCTTTGTGGCAGAGCAGGTATTGTCCAATGCGCTGAAATATACCCGGGAGGGAGGCATTTCCATTTATGGCGCCGACAGTAAAGGGGAGAGGGCGAAAGGAAAGGTATCCTTTGTTGTGATAGAAGATACGGGGATTGGCATCAGGCAGGAGGATCTTCCGAGAATATTTGAGAGAGGCTTTACCGGATATAATGGAAGGATGGACAAAAAATCTACGGGCATAGGACTTTATCTGTGCAGGCAGATCATGGACAGGCTCTCCCATACGATCAGGGTGGAATCCACACAAGGGCGGGGGACAAAGGTGATTCTGGGATTTGAGCAGGAAAATTTCGGGGATATGTGACAAAACTGTAAGTTTGGAAGGGGGAAATGTAAGCCGGATGCATGGCAGGGCATTTCCCTTTTTATTATAATTTTTTATGAAAGCCCCGGACGGCGGCCATTGCGGGAGCACGAAGTGCGGAACAATCGGCTTTCATGCCGCGGCGGTGCGCCGCAAAACGGTGCATGTAAGTTAACTATATTAGAAAACAAGGGAGATGAAAGCATGGCTTTACTGGAAGTAAAGAATATAAAGAAAATCTACACTACAAGATTCGGGCAGGTGAAGGTGCAGGCATTGAGCGACGTTAATTTTTCCGTGGAGGATGGGGAGTATGTGGCAATCATGGGAGAGTCCGGTTCCGGAAAAACCACTCTGCTCAATATTCTGGCTACCCTGGACCAGCCTACCAGCGGAAAGATTATTTTAAAGGGGAAAAATCTTGCGGAGGTCAGAGCGAGGGAACTCTGCGCTTTCAGAAGGGAGCATATGGGGTTTGTGTTCCAGGATTTTAATCTGTTGGATACCATGTCCCTTAAGGATAATATTTTTCTTCCCCTTGTATTGGCAGGGATGAAGCATGAGAAAATGCAGCAGAGGTTGATTCCTCTGGCGAAAAAACTGGCGATTCTGGATATTCTGGAAAAGTACCCCTATGAGGTTTCCGGAGGACAGAAGCAGAGGGCGGCCGCCTGCAGGGCGCTGATTACAGAGCCTGATATTGTGTTGGCGGATGAGCCTACCGGAGCGCTGGATTCCAAAGCTTCCGGAAGGCTTCTGGGACTGTTTGGGGATATCAATAAGGAGGGGCAGACAATTCTGATGGTAACGCACAGCATACAGGCGGCAAGCCATGCAGAACGAGTGTTATTTATTAAGGACGGCTGTGTGTTTCATCAGATTTACCGGGGCGGCAAGAGTAACGATGCCATGTACCGGATGATTTCCGATGCACTTACGGTATTGCAGACAGAAAATGAAGCGGAGGGAGGGCAGGAAGAGGATGAATAAATGGAAATTATTGCCGGGACTGGCAGTCAGAGGCATTATACAAAACAGGAGAGTATACTATCCTTATATAATAACGACCGTTTTCTCTGCTTTTACCTTCTTCGTATTTTCGTCCATCCTGCACAATGATCTCACAAAGACACTTCCCCATAGCGCCTATGCGTGGATGCTGCTTATGATCGGACAGGTACTTCTGGGAGTGATACTGATACCCTTTTTATATTATGCAAACAGCTTTTTGATCAAGGGGCGAATTAGAGAAATCGGCCTGTACAGTATACTTGGGCTGGAAAAAAGGCATATTGGTCTTATGCTGGTGTGCGAGACATTGATTCTTTATGTTCTGGCGACAGGAGGAGGTATCATCCTTGGGAGTGTGCTTTCCAAACTGCTGTTTTTACTTTTGCTCAAAGTAAGCGGCCTTCCTGTGGAAGCAGAGTTTGTGTTTACCCGCCAGGCTTTTGTGGAAACTGCGGTCTTTTTTGCGGCAGTTTTTGGAATTAATTTGATTTACGGCCTGATTCGGGTGGAAAAATCGCGGCCCGTGGAATTGCTCTCAGGGAGTAAAAAAGGAGAAAAAGAACCGAGATGGACTGCGCTTTGGGGGATTTTAGGACTTCTGATTCTTGGCTGCGGTTATGCCACATCCATCCGGTCTGAGCTGGACAGCAGTATTTTTACTGATTTTTTCCTGGCAGTGTTTGAAGTGGTGATTGGTACCTATCTCCTGTTTACCTCGGGCAGTATCCTGCTCTTGAAGCTTTTTAAGAGAAACCGGGGATTTTATTATAAGCCTGAAAATTTTATTACGGTTTCAGGAATGCTCTACCGGATGAAGAAGAATGCGGCAGGATTATCCAATATCTGCATTTTTTCCACCATGGTGATCATCACTCTGGTGTGTACGATCACGTTGTACCTGGGAATTGATGGAATTACCCATTTCACGGCGCCATATGACATAAGGGCGGATTATCTGGCGGGTAGCCTGGATTATGAAGCGCTTAAGAGAGAGATTTCTGCCCTGGAGGAAAAGTATGGAATGAAGGCGCTTAGGGTGGATAGTCTGGATACCATGAGATTTTCATGTTGTAAGGATGGAAACAAATTTGTGCCGAAAGGGTCTCAAAGTTCCTTTAAAGATATTTATAAAGTGATTGTCATGACACTGGAGAATTACAATCAGACCGAGAAAAAAAGCAGGGAATTAGAAGAAAACCATGTGTTATTTTATTCTTCCGGAAAGGATTTTGAGCATGACAGCGTGGAATTTATGGGAATGCAGATGCAGATTGCAGAGGAGCTGCTGGAGTTTTTTCCCTGGCCCAAGTCGGGAACAAACGATTTTGGCGCGGAATATGTGATCATAGTAAAGGATGAGGCGGAACGCGGCAAATATCTGGAAGCTTTTTTGCAGGAGAACTTTCCCAGGGAGAGCTTCTCTGGGGAAAACTTCCTTCAGGGGAATATATCTCCTGAAAACGGAACCGAGGGCGTGAAAGAGCTCTGGGATGGGCACAGGCAAAGGATAGGGGTATTTCTGGAAGGGGAGGATGAGTTAAAACAGGATTTTGTTACGGAGCTGTCAGTCTGGCTTCAGTCTCAGAAAGGATTTTTGGAATGGAACAGTGGAATTGAGACGAGAGACAGAGAGAGGACGATGTACGGAGGCCTTTTGTTTATTGGTATTATTTTTGGAATTGTCTTTTTTATGTGTTTACTTTTGATTATGTATTATAAGCAGGTGTCGGAAGGATATGAAGACCAGGGAAGCTTTTCCATCATGCGAAAGGTGGGGATGAGCGATAAGGAAATTAAGAGTACGATTCACAGACAGATTTTTCTGGTGTTTTTTCTGCCTCTTTTCGGAGCGCTGATGCATACCTGTGCGGGAATGTTTATGGTGAAGGCGCTGATGGGAGTGTTGAATCTGTTCAATGACCGCCTGATTACGGGATGCTGCGCAGGAGTTGCTTTGCTGTTTATTTTAATCTACGGTGTCAGCTATGTAGTCACAGCCAAAACTTATTACAGAATCGTGAGGTGAGGGACGGATTTATTAAAAATTGATTAATTTTGGATTTAAACCCACTTTTCCGCCCTGCCGGATGTTAAAATACCCAAAAGAAGCAGGATGGCGGATCCATCCGGAATATGTGGGGTGACAGGATGTATTTGATTTTATTGGCGCTTGGAATCATGTGTATCGGTTATTTTATCTGCATCGCCTTTTTTGTGGGACACGGCACGAATTTTTACTTTATCTGGCTGTTTCTTGGAATTGGGGCGATGCTGTTTTCTTTTTTGCTGAAAAAGGGAATATGGGCCGGCCATGTCCCTCTGTGGCTGCGCAGGGGATTTACGGCGCTGGTATGTGTCGGCCTGTTGATATTTCTGGTGGTGGAGGGATGTATCATAAGCGGATTCACCCAAAAGGGGCCGGATGGGCTTGATTATCTGGTGGTGCTGGGGGCGCAGATGAAAAAGAACGGGCCTTCCAGGGCGTTGCAGTACCGTCTGGACGAGGCATACCGATATCTCACGGAAAATGAGGATACGCTGGTGATCGTCTCCGGAGGGCAGGGGAGGGATGAGCATATTTCCGAGGCCCAGGGGATGTATGATTATCTGGTGGAAAAAGGAATCGATGAGGAGCGGATTATCCGGGAGGATCAGTCAGGGAATACCTTCCAAAATCTTACCTTTTCGGAGGAATTTCTGGATAAGGAGAAGGATAAGGTGGGAGTGGTGAGCAACAATTTCCATGTATTTCGGGCAGTGAAGATTGCAGAGAAGGCCGGATATCAGGAGGTTTATGGAATTGCGGCAAAGGGGGAGCCCTTTTTGCAGTATAATAATATGATGCGGGAGTTCTTTGGGGTGGTGAAGGACTTTCTGGCGGGAAATATCTAAGGCTCCGGCGAAAGAACAATGTCAGGGCGTTTCAGGAAGAGGGAAGCATCCCATTCACCGTCTGTGAAATCCCTCTGACGCTTGAGGCGTATTCCAGCGGAGACATGCCGGTGGCTTTTTTGAACTGTCTTGAAAAGTACTGAAGAGAGCCGTAGGAAAGGAAGCAGGAAAGCTCGGTCATATTCATGCTTCCGTCCCGGATGATCTCCTTGGCCCGCTCTATTTTCATGCGCTGAAAGTATTCCATGATACCGCATCCCTTTTTTTCATGAAATAATGCCTGCAGGGAGGAACGGCTCAGCGAGAAGGCATTGCTTATGATATCCAGGGAAAGCCGCTCACAGATGTGGGCCTCCATATAGGAAAGGATATCGCCCAGACGGTTATTTTTGGAGGATTTGCTGAAAGTGGAAGCGGATCCCGAAATCCGGCGCACTATGGGAGAGCGTTGCTGCATGAGGGAAATCAGGAGCATTTCCAGATCCATGAGAATGAGCTGCTCAGAGCCAAAAGGCAGCTCCTGCTTTAATACGACCTGCTCTACGGAAGGGATGTGAAGAGGGGAGGCAAAGCATTTCCGGGCAAGTGACAGCAGATGAGAAACAATTTCCCTTTCCGTAAGAGAGAGGGTATCGATTCGGGATTCAAACAGCTTCATGGAAGGGGAGGAGGAGAGGAAAGAGGCGGCCACAAGGTTGGGCGCTTTTTTGCCGATGGAGCGGATAGCATGAAACTCATTGGGCTTGTGAAAGATAATATCCCCGGTATTGAGCCTGTAATCCATCTCTCCTGCCGTGACAAGGACGGTTCCCTTGTCCACGTAGAGAAATTCCCAGAAATCATGGGATTCCCCGGAAAAAACAAAATCGCGCATGTATTCAAAGTAATGAATGGTGACAATTGCATCAATGACAATTTCCCTCTTTAAGGGGGTGGAAACATAGGACATGACAAAACCTCCGGACAGCAGTATTTTGCTGCTGTTTTTATATTATCAAAGAAAGGATAATCGTGCAATAAAAATAGATGATAAGACAAGAAAAGTGCATATAAGAATTGTATAATAAGAAAAACACTAAAAAAGCAGGAGAAGAGGGTAGATAATATGGAGATTTCAAAAAACGGAATAAGGATTTGCCTGGATGAAAAAACGCTGTCCTTTGCATTTCAAAAAGGGAACGGATGTCTTTGGAAATGGGATGAGAGCTATGTCCCTTATCTGGAATGTGAAGAGGGAAAGGTATTGTTTGCCGATGCGGGGGAGATTTGCCACAAAGAGTTTCATACAGGAACAGGGGATGGGATTCTGAGCACCTACTGCGGTTTTGAGAGGGACGGGGAACGCATACCCTATCAGTTTCAGACGCTTGTGTGGACAGAGGCAGTGACTCAGGAGGTATATTGTGAGTGGATTCCGGTAAACGAGGAAGGACTGAGAGTAAAAAAGGTGTTCTGGCCAGGCCCCATGGAATTCAATGAGAAGAGAAAGGACTGGTATACGCTCCTGACTCAGCGTCAGGGGATGCTGATTCCAAATACCTGGCAGACCCGGCTGAAACCGCTGGCCTTTGAAGGCCTTTTTGGGACGGCGGGAGCTTATATGCCCTGGTTTGCCCAGGTAAGGGGCAGGCAGGGATATCTTGCGGTATGTGTAACGCCCTGGAATGCGGGATACCAGGCGGAGCATCCGGCAGAAGGCGCCTGTACCCGTGTGTCGATGCGGTTTGAACCCAGCCTTGGAAAGATGGATTATCGGCGCATTGTCAAATATACGTTTCTGGATGACTGTGATTATAATGATATCTGTAAAGTATACCGCGGCTATGTGGACGAACAGGGACGTCTGCGCACCCTGAAGGAGAAAGCTGTCCGGAACCCTTCGGTCAACCGTCTGATTGGCTGTGCGTTTCTCCACAAGGGAATCAAGACCTTTGTGCAGCCGGATTCCGAATTTTTTGACCCGGAGCATCCGGACAAGAATAATCATCTTACCACCTTTGCAGAGAGGGAAAAAGAGATTCGCCAGTTTCATGACTTTGGGGTAGAGAAACTCTACCTCCATTTAGACGGCTGGGCAGAGCCGGGATACGACAACCGCCATCCGGATTATTGCCCTGCCTGTGAGGAGGCCGGGGGCTGGGAAGGAATGAAATCGCTGGCAGATACCATGCATGAGTATGGCTATCTGTTTGGAATCCATGACCAGTACCGGGACTATTATCTCTCCGCCCCCAGCTTTGATGAGAACCTTGCCTGCCGTCTGCCGGACGGTACGATTCCCGGACACCGCAGATGGGCCGGCGGACCCCAGTCCTATCTCTGCGGAACCCAGGCGCCGTATTTTGTAAAGAGAAATTTTGAGGAGATGAAAAAGCAGGGAATTTTACTGGATTGCGCGTATCTGGATGTATTTACCTGCAATGAAGGGGACGAGTGCAGCAATCCCATGCACCGCATGACCAGAAGGGATTGCTATGAGGAGAGGTGCCGCTGCTTTGAATATCTGCTGAAAAACGGGATTCTGCCGAGCTCGGAGGAGGTCAATGACTGGGCTGTCCCAAGTCAGGTATTCTGCCATTATGCCCCTCAGGAGTTCATGATGCATGAGCCGGGCACGCCGAAGCAGGGAATACCGGTGCCCCTTTATAACCTGGTCTATCATGACTGCGTCATCCAGCCCTGGATGATGGACAAGGTAAGTGAGGAAGAGGATTACATGCTCTATGCGCTGCTGAACGGAGGAGCTCCTTATCTCGTGAGGGACGCAGCTTATCCCAACATTGACGGAGCCTTTGATCATGAGATTGAGATGAGTATGGAAGAGCAGATTGCTAGAACCAGGATTGTCTGCGAGTTTCATGAAAAGGTGGGAATGTGCGAGATGGTACGTCATGAGTTTGTAAACGGGAATCCCAGACTACAGAAAACCACATTTTCGAACGGGGCTTTTGTGCTGGTGGATTTTGAAAAGCAGACCTATGAAATTACAGTTGCGGAAGAAAAATAGAACAAAAGCTTAGGAGGTTTTTTATGGAAGGAAACACAACCGAGTTTGCGATGCGGCAGGATAGCAGGAATATTGTGTTCTTGTCTTTTGAGAATGGGATGAAAGGGAAGCTTACATTTCTGGAAAAAGATATCTTCCGGTATGACGCCAATCCTGAGGGGATTTTTTTGTGCTATGCAAAACCCAGAGATCAGGAGCATAAGGCGCGAATCCAGCAATATCCTGATGACTTTGGAGCCTACTCAAAACCGGAGGTTCACATCCGGGAGGCGGAAAGGGCAGCGGAGGTTCTCTGCGGAGGCGTTAGTATCCTATTTGAAAAAGGAACAGGCAGAATGCAGATACGAAAGCAGGGAGATATCATTGCGGAGGAAGCGGAGCCTCTCCTTGTTACGGCAGAAGAGAATATCCAGAGGTTGGTTCTCCGGGGAGGGGGGGAGTTTTTTGGAGGAGGAACCCAGAACGGACGGTTTGTACATACCGGTGAAAAGATACAGATCGTGAATGAGAGTGCGTGGATGGATGGGGGAGTGGCCTCTCCTTCCCCCTTTTATTACACCACAGCCGGATATGGGGTACTCCGGAATACCTTTTCCGAAGGGGTATATGATTTTGGGAAGGAAGAAAAAGGTATTGTAAAGACCATCCACAGGGAAGGGGCTTTCAGCGCCTATTACTTTCTTTCCGAAGGCAAAAATGGGCGGGAAATCGTAAGGGATATCCTGCAGGGATATTATCACGTAACCGGAAATCCTATTTTACTGCCGGAATATGGATTTTATGAAGGACATTTGAACTGCTACAACAGAGACGCATGGTCAGAGGAGAGCGGGGAGAAGGCGTGGACGGTAAAGGGCAGAGAATCCTTTGAAAGCAAAGGGAGAACCCGGTACGAGAGCGGAATGGCCGTGGGCTACCGTCTTTTGGAGGGACAGCACTCTGAGTCGTTGAACGGGGAAAGGCCGAAGGTGGCTGTGCAGGAATATCCGGACAGTGTCGATACGCCTTATGAGTATTCGGCACGTTATGTATTGGATATGTATGTGGAGCAGGATATGCCTTTGGGCTATTTTTTGCCTAACGACGGATATGGAGGCGGATACGGTCAAAATGGATATTATATGCAGGGCGGTGTGTCGGAAGACGGCTCCAGCTCTGACGGGCGTATCCAGGCAGTGGATGCCAATGTAGCCAATGTGGCAAAGTTTACTGAATATGCCAGGAGCAAAGGGGTTGCGTCAGGACTTTGGACGGAAAGTAATCTGACGCCGGATTCTGACAGCCAGACCTATTGGCACCTGCTGCGTGACTTTCAAAAAGAGGTCAGTGTGGGAGGAATCACCACTCTGAAGACGGATGTGGCATGGGTAGGGCCCGGCTATTCCTTCCAACTGAATGGGGTAAAAACGGCATATGATCTTGTAACCACGCTGAAAAGCTTCCGGCCGAACCTGATTTCCCTGGATGGATGGGCAGGGTCCCAGAGATTCAACAGCGTGTGGACGGGCGACCAGACAGGAGGAAACTGGGAATATATCCGTTTCCATATCCCCACTTATATAGGAAGCTCTTTGAGCGGAAATCCCAACATCGGCAGCGATATGGACGGTATTTTTGGAGGAAAGGCGCTGATTCAGACCAGGGATTACCAATGGAAATCCTTTACCCCGCAGATGCTTAACATGGATGGATGGGGGAGCTATATGAAGGCGCCCTTTACCTTCGGTGACCCCTATACTGGAATCAACCGCATGTATATGAAAAAGAAGGCCAGGCTGATGCCCTATTTCTACACCTGCGCGGCATCGGCAGCAAATATTGATACCGGTAATGGGGATCGTGCGCTTCCCATGGTACGCGCCATGTTTCTGGAGTATCCTCAGGATAATTATACCTACAGCATCGCTGTGCAGTATCAGTTTATGCTGGGAGGACAGATCCTTGTAGCGCCGGTGTACCAGAATGTGGCGGCGGACGAGATGGGAAACGATGTGAGAAACAATATTTACCTCCCGGATGAGAAGCAGATATGGATTGATTATCTGACAGGGGAGAAGTACCGGGGAGGACAGGTTTTAAATAACTTTGAAGCGCCGCTCTGGAAGCTCCCGGTGTTTGTGAAAAGCGGGGCAATCCTGCCCATGTATGAGGAAAACAATACGCCGGATGAGGTAGACCGGACAAAGCGTTTTATTGAATTCTGGCCGGAGGGAGAAAGCGAGTACACTGTTTATGAAGACGATGGGAAGTATCTTTTAAACCAGGCACAGGATCATGAGGAGTATGGGGTGATTGACCATATTTCTTACGGAGAAGCTGTCCGCACAACATACCGGTCTTTTGTGGATGGGGACAGGGCGGTGCTGAAGGCTGAAAAGTCAAAAGGAAGCTGCCAGGGGTATGAGCCTGAAAGAGTCACTACCTTTATTATACACCTGACTGAGAAACCGACAGAGATTGCAGCGAAAAACGGCTCCGCTCTGTTAAAGATGCAGGAAGCAAAGGATCGGGAAGCTTTCCGGACGTTCATTCCCGGGCGGGGAGAAGCGGTCTGGTTTTATGACGAAAATCCTGGGATTTGCACCTACGCATCGGAGAAAGAGGAAAAGCTGGCGAAGCTGGTGGAGAATGTCAAAGCCGCACCCACACTTTTGGTCAGGCTGGCGGCGGCAGACACGGGGAAAGTCAGCCAGAGCGTGGAAGTTACAGGCTATGTCAATGCAGTGCCCCGGCAGGAGAAAGTGGAGAATCCGGCTCTTTCTGTTCCCGTGCTGTCCGTGCCGGAGGGAAAGAAAACATCTGACAGTATCTGGCTGACCTGGACAAGAGTGCAGGGAGCCGAGACCTATGAAATGCTGGTGGACGGAAAGCTGTACGCGATGGGGAAAGCAGACTCCTATCTTCATGACGGGCTTTCTTATCATTCACAGCACACTTATCAGGTACGGGCAAGAAATAAGGAGGGGTATTCGGCCTGGAGCAGAGAGATCGCAGAGTATTCACTTCTCGACCCGTGGCGCAATGAAATCGGAGCTGTTGGAAAGGTGCTCTGGACAGGCGGGGATGAGGCCGGAGCTTTAAAATATGCCACAGACCACAGCTATCGGGGGCTGTTTTTTGCCGCTGACGATGTGGTGAGCGGCAGGATTCCCTTTATTTTTGATTTCGGGGCAGCTTATGAGCTGGAGTACTTTGAGTACTATCCCAGGGATAGTTATGGAAGCGGTACTGTGCAGCGGATGAATATCTATTCCAGTCTGGACGGAAAGCACTGGCATCTGGAATGGGATGGAGAGGCCGAGCAGGAGTGGAGCTACGATAAGGAACTTGAGATGGAGGAAAATGCCAAGAAGGTCTTGCTGGACGGGGTAAACGCAAGGTTTATAAAGCTGGAAATCCGAAAATCTCTGCGAAGTTATTTTGCTGCTCATGAGCTCTCGGTATTTAAAAAAGATGGAAGCGCTCCCTTTGCCGTGGGAAGCACCAACAAGAACGAAAGTGTTTCCGAGGGGGATTACGTCAATATGAAGAACTATCTGGGAACATCAGTGAAGGATGGAGCCAGTTTTGTCAATCAGATACAACAGAGAAACGGAGACATCAATGGAAACGGCATTTATGATGTCTATGACTATGCGTATACCATGTTCAAACTGGATGGGGGCACGAAGCAAAAAGGAAAGGTTTCCGGAAGCGCATGCCTTTGCTTTGAAAGGGAGAGGGTATCTGAAGGAGAACTGTTCCAGGTAGCTGTGACGGGCAAGGATGTGCAAAATGTCAATGCATTCGGAAGGGTGATAGAATACGATCCTTCCCGGCTGGAATTTGTTTCGGTAAAGAAGAGCAGTCTGGTAAGCCAGATGGAAGATTTGACAATAAATAAGAGCTATGGAGATGGCACGGCATATGTTAACTTAGCGTTTGCAAACCGAGGGGACAAAGCACTCTGTGGAGGAAGCGGAGAACTGGCTTCCATCACATTCAGGGCGCTTGTGGGATTAAGACCCGAAGAAGAATTGTCGGACAGGAATATCTGGCTGATCGGGCCGGAGTATGATCTGATAGAAAATTGAATGCGGCAGAATCTGTTTACAAGCCGGGCATCTTTGAGTAAAATGGAGACAGAAGCTTTTGGGTACAGCAGTAGTAAGGAGGGTGCGATGGATCAGATAGAACAATTGAGGGAGCTGGTAAATAACAGCGATAATATTGTGTTTTTTGGAGGCGCGGGGGTTTCCACAGAAAGCGGCATTCCGGATTTCAGGAGTGTGGACGGACTGTATAATCAGAAGTATGATTATCCCCCGGAAACTATTTTGAGCCATACCTTTTATCAGCAGAAGCCGGAGGAGTTTTTTCGCTTTTATAAGGACAAAATGCTTTGCCTGGGGGCAAAGCCCAATGCGGCCCATTTAAAGCTGGCCCGGTGGGAGCAGGAAGAGAAGCTTAAGGCAGTTATTACGCAGAATATTGATGGTCTTCATCAGGCGGCGGGAAGCAGGCGGGTGTTAGAGCTCCATGGAAGTGTGCTTCGGAATTACTGCGAGAACTGCGGAAAGTTTTATGACGCGGAATATATGCTGCATGCGGAGGGTGTGCCGAAGTGCGGGGAATGCGGAGGGCGTGTGAAGCCGGATGTGGTTTTGTATGAGGAGGGACTGGATAACCAGACCCTGCAGGACGCTGTGGGCTATATCCGGAATGCGGATGTGCTGATTATCGGCGGAACCTCACTGGTGGTTTATCCCGCGGCAGGGCTGATCGATTACTACCGGGGAAATAAGCTGGTGCTGGTAAATAAGACGCCTACGGCCAGGGACAGTGCGGCCGACCTGGTGGTGCAGGGCAGTATCGGGGAGATATTTGCCGCTCTGTGACAATATTTATGCAGTGAATTTTAATGTGGTGAGATGCTGTAACAGCCCATGGATGTTTTTGAAAAGGGAGGGGATGCTTATGGATGTTCAGGTGGGGGACAGGCTGACTTTGAAAAAGCCGCATCCCTGTGGGAGTTTCGAGTGGGAGGTACTTCGCATCGGCGCGGATTTCCGCCTGAAATGTGCAGGCTGCGGGCACCAGATTATGAGCCCAAGAAGTCAGGTTGAGAAGAAGATTCGGAAGATATCCCGATGAGAAGGCGGGGAATTGTGCGGGAGACTGTGCAATTCCCTGCTTCCGAATATAATAAGCAAAAATTCGCGAAAAAATTACAGAGCGAAATCCAAACATGCCCTTGAAAATAAAGGAAGTTTGTGGTATGATAGGAATCCGTGATATGTTAAATAACCCGCAGAAAGAGCGCGGGCAGAAACATTCCTTGCTCCCGCAAGGGGGGCCAGAGACCAAAAGGAGGTAACTTAAGCATGAACAAATATGAATTAGCCGTTGTTGTTAGTGCGAAAATCGAGGACGAGGAGAGAGCAGCGGTGGTTGACAGGTGCAAGGCTCTGATCGAAAGATTCGGCGGAACAATCACCAATGTTGACGACTGGGGCAAGAGAAGGCTGGCTTACGAAGTTCAGAAGATGAGAGAAGCTTTCTATTATTTTATCCAGTTTGATGCTGAGAGCACAGTGCCTATCGAGATCGAAAACCGCGTTCGCATCATGGACAACGTTATCAGATTTTTGTGCGTCAGAGCAGACGAGGCCTAAAGCGTATACGAATTCGATATATGCTGGAAAGTAGAGGAAGGCATGAATAAAGTAATACTGATGGGGCGTTTAACGAGGGATCCCGAGGTGAGATATTCACAGGGAGACAACTCAATGGCAATAGCCAGATATACACTTGCCGTGGACAGAAGGTTTAACCGTAACAATGATGAGAACACTGCAGATTTTATCGGGTGTGTGGCGTTTGGCAAGTCCGGGGAGTTCGCTGAGAAGTACTTCCGCAAAGGAACCAAAGTCCTGGTGACAGGACGTATTCAGACCGGCAGCTATACCAACAGAGACGGTGTTAAGGTGTACACCACGGATGTTGTGGTGGAAGATCAGGAGTTTGCTGAGAGTAAAAACAGTAATTCCGGCGGAGGCAGCAGTAACTTTATGGGTAGTGCGCAGAGCGCACCGGAGCCTTCGGGGGCAGGCGATGGATTTATGAATATTCCGGATGGAATAGACGAGGAACTGCCGTTTAATTAGGAAGAATGTAACAGTTCAGTTACCTGAACTGTTATGAATGAGAGTGTGAGCAGACAGGAGGCAATTATTATGGCATATAATAAGACAGAGAGATCCGATTCTCCCATGAGAAAAAAAGGCGGAGTACGCAGAAGAAAAAAAGTTTGTGTATTTTGCGGAAAAGATAATGTAATTGATTATAAGGACGTAAACAAATTAAAAAGATATGTATCTGAGAGAGGAAAAATTCTTCCCAGAAGAATCACAGGAAACTGTGCAAAGCATCAGAGAGCTCTTACAGTTGCAATCAAGAGAGCGCGCCATATCGCATTGATGCCTTATACCTGCGATTAAGAACATGTCAACGAAGCGGCTGCCAAAAGGGCAGCCGTTTTTATGGTTTGCGCGCCATGGCCCGTGCAGAGGCAGTAAACCGCTAAAGCGGCGCAGGGGCCGCGCGGCGGGTAGAGGAAAATCTTCTCTGCTCGATTGCACAAAGGACAGGTTCGATTAAAAAGAATTTTAGACATATTGGGCATTTGCGGCTGATTTTTGTCGAAAAAAACAGAGGAATGCATGAAAGCGCTGAATAATAAGGTGGAAACTTTTCGGAAAAAATGTTATACTAAATCAATATATTTTGATGCTTTAGATAACAGAGGGGTAATTTAAAAGATGGCTCCATTGAGGAACAATATTAAGCTAAAGGGAAGACTCAAAAGATATTTGCAGACTTCTTTATATTTGGGTTTTTTGCTGGCGGCGGTGAATTTAATTGTTTATCTGCTCAGCGTACCGGCAGGATTGGTGCTCACCTGCTTTTTGCTGCTGTATTTGGGGGTAGTGATTTTTTTACAGTTTCATAACAGGCCGGTGATCGTCAACGAATTAGTCAGTTTTGCCACTCAGTATGGACAGATACAGAAGGTTCTTTTACGGGAATTTGAAATTCCCTATGCGATTTTGGATGATGAGGGGCACATTATCTGGACGAATCAGGCGTTTGAGCGGGTGGTACATAAGGATAAAGGGTACAGGAAATCGATTACCTCCCTTTTTCCCTCAATTACCAGAGAGAAGCTGCCAGGGGAGACAGAACCTGCAGAAGTGGATATTACCTTTGAAAATAATTTCTATACGGCGAAGATGCGGGGGATTTCGCTCCGGGAAATGTTAAGCAACAGTGATATCGTTGCCGCAGATAATTACGAAGGCTATTTAATAGCTTTTTATCTGTTTGATGAGACGGCGCTTCGGATTGCCCTGCAGGAGGTTGAGGATCAGAGCCTGGCGGTAGGAATGATTTACCTGGATAATTATGATGAAGCTCTTGAGAGCGTGGAGGAAGTAAGGCGTTCCCTGCTGATTGCACTGATTGACAGGAAGGTCAACAAATATATAGCAGCTCAGGATGGTATCTGTAAAAAAATTGAAAAGGACAAGTATATGATTATCCTCCGCAAAAAGGCAACGGAGGCGCTCAGGGAGAGCAAATTTGATCTCCTGGAGGAAGTCAAAACTGTCAATATTGGAAATGAAATGGCTGTTACCGTCAGCATTGGCGTTGGACTTAACGGACTCAGCTATGCACAGAATTATGAATTTGCACGCAATGCCATTGATCTGGCCCTGGGGCGGGGCGGTGACCAGGCAGTAGTCAAAACGCCTGAAAATGTCACTTACTATGGCGGAAAGAGCCAGCAGGTGGAAAAGAATACCAGGGTTAAGGCAAGGGTAAAAGCGCAGGCACTGCGGGAAATCATTACCAGCAAAGAGAGGGTTCTGATTATGGGGCACAGGATTCCCGATGCGGACAGCTTTGGTTCCGCGGTGGGAATTTACCGGATTGCCACTACTTTAGAGCGAAATGCCTATATTGTGCTGAATGAGATAGATGCGACCATGCAGCCGGTTGTGGATTTGTTTAAGAGCCATGAGGATTACAGCGAGGGTATTCTGATCAACAGCCAGCAGGCCATAGAATTGGCCGGAAGCAATACAGTTCTTGTAGTGGTGGATGTAAATAAGCCAAGTATTACGGAGTGCCCGGAGCTTTTGAGGCTGTGTAAATCTATTGTAGTACTCGATCATCACAGGCAGGGCACAGAAGTAATTGAAAATGCCACGCTATCCTATGTGGAAGCATACGCCTCATCTTCCTGCGAGATGGTTTCGGAGATATTGCAGTATATTGGCCAGAGCATCCGAATTTCCTCAGAAGAAGCGGATTGCATGTATTCCGGTATTATGATCGATACCGATAATTTTATGACCAAGACCGGTGTCAGAACCTTTGAGGCGGCCGCCTTTTTGAGAAGGAACGGTGCAAATGTCACCAGAGTCCGCAAGCTTTTCCGGGAGGATGCCACGGAATATAAGGCCAAGGCAGACGCGGTCAGCCAGGCGGAAATCTATAAGAATGCTTTTGCCATTTCCACCTGCAGCAGTGAGGATATTCAAAGCCCTACCATTGTTGGGGCTCAGGCAGCCAATGAACTGCTGAATATTAAAGGGGTTAAGGCCAGCTTTGTGTTGACAGAATACCAGAATAAGATTTTTGTCAGCGCCCGTTCCATTGACGAGGTGAATGTACAGGTCATTATGGAAAGAATGGGCGGCGGCGGACACCTGAATGCGGCTGGATGCCAGTTAAGCGGCGCTTCCATTTTTGAAGGAATAGGGGCCGTGAAGGGAACGCTGGATAAAATGATAGCGGAGGGCGATCTGGTAGTTTAGTGACAGAATAAGAAAAACGGAGGATAAACAAATGAAAGTTATATTGCTGGAAGATGTGAAGAGCCTTGGGAAAAAAGGCGATGTTGTGAATATAAACGACGGGTACGCAAGGAATTTTATTCTGCCCAAAAAACTGGGGGTCGAGGCGAACAACAAAAATATGAATGACTTAAAGCTTCAGAAAGCAAAGGAGGCGAAAATCGCCAAAGAACAGCTGGAGGAAGCTCAGGCATTTGCCAGGGAGATGGAAGAGGATGTGGTAGTTGTGTCTATCAAGGCAGGAGAAGGCGGAAGAACCTTCGGTTCCGTTTCCTCCAAAGAAATTGCCCAGAGCTATAAGGAGCAGAAGGGAAAGGAAATCGACAAAAAAAAGATTGTACTGCCGGAACCAATCAGAAGCTTTGGAGTATTTGAGGTTGGTGTAAAGCTTCACCCAAAGGTGACAGGTACACTGAGGGTAAAAGTTACGGAGATGAAATGAAAGGTTAAAATACGAAATGGAAGTAATGGAGGAAGCGCTCTTAAAGAGGATACTGCCCCATAATATAGAAGCAGAACAGTCAGTGATCGGCTCCATGCTGGTGGACCGGGAAGCAATCACAATAGCAGCAGAAATTATAAGCGGCGAAGATTTTTATAACAGACAGTATGGCGTAGTATTTGAGGCCATGGTAGAACTCAGTGATGAGGGAAAGCCGGTAGACCTGATAACCTTGCAGAACAGGCTGCGCGAGAAGGATGTGCCGCCTGAGGTGAGCAGCCTGGAGTTTATAGGAGATTTGCTCTCATCCGTTTCTACATCAGCTAATATTAAGCAGTATGCAACTATTGTGGCAGAGAAGGCAACTCTGCGGAAGCTGATTCGCCTGAACGAGGAAATAGCCAATACCTGCTATGCGGGAAAGGAAAAGCTGGAGATTATTCTCGAGGATACGGAAAAGAAAATCTTTGAACTGGTACAGAGAAGAAATACCGGAGAGTTTGTTCCAATCAGGCAGGTGGTAATGAATGCCATGGACAGAATCGAAATGGCTTCCAAAAACAGCGGAAATGTAACCGGTATCGCAACAGGATTTATTGATCTGGACTACAAAACCACAGGCTTTCAGAACTCCGACCTGATTTTGTTTGCTGCCAGACCATCTATGGGGAAGACTTCGTTTCTGCTCAATGTTATTCAGTATGTGGTTTTTAAGTCAGGTCTTACAGTTGCCATGTTCAGCCTGGAAATGAGTAAGGAGCAGATTGTCAATCAGCTTTTTTCCATAGAATCCAGAGTGGATTCTCAGCATCTTCGAACAGGAAACCTTTCTGACGCGGAATGGGAAAAACTGATAGAGAGTGCGGGGGTTATTGGAAATTCCAATCTTATTATTGATGATACTCCTGGTATCAGTATTGCCGAGCTTCGCTCCAAGTGCAGGAAATATAAACTGGAGCATAACTTGAATATGGTTATTATTGATTACCTTCAGCTCATGTCAGGAAGCGGCAGGGGCACAGATTCCAGGCAGCAGGAAATATCAGATATTTCCCGTGCATTAAAAGCCCTTGCAAGGGAACTGAATGTGCCCGTGGTGGCGCTTTCTCAGCTGAGCCGTGCAGTGGAGCAAAGGCCGGATCACAGGCCTATGCTTTCGGATTTGCGGGAATCCGGGGCCATAGAGCAGGATGCGGATTTGGTTATGTTTCTTTACAGGGACGAGTATTACAATAAGGATTCAGAGAAGAGAGGGATTGCAGAAGTTATCATAGCAAAACAGAGGAGAGGTCCAATCGGTACGATAGAACTGGCATGGCTGCCTGACTTTACCAAATTTGCCAATCTCCAGAAATGAAAATAAATTGATTATACACTACGAAAGAGGACAAGCTTAAGAGGGCGGTCCTCTTTTTTATGCGCAGGGGCGCACAGAGGAATTTGCTGCTTACGCAGCGTGCGCCCCGCGCGGCGGATAGGCAAGAAACATCTTCCCTATCCGATCACAGACCCGTAAGGCGAGAAATTATTTAAGAAAGGGGAATTTACAATGACACAGACGGAGAGGATTTACATGATTTCGGATGCAGCAAAGCAGGTGGAGGTGGAAGCCCATGTGCTCAGATATTGGGAGGAGGAACTGGAAATACCGGCCAAAAGAAATGAGATGGGACATCGTTACTATACGGAAGAGGATATCAGGAGATTCCGAAGGATAAAGGAATTAAAGGGGCAGGGGCTGCAGCTCAAGGCGATCCGTCATATGCTGAAAAACGGCGATCTGCTCTCGCCCATACTTTTATTTGAAAAAAATGGAGGAAATGAAGGAGAAGAAAAAGAAATGTCGGAAGCAGAAGGAGCTCAGGGAGAAATGGATATGACAAAACGTCATGTGGTGATGATGAAAAAGGGGGAATTTTTACCGGTTGAGGGAAAAACCATGGCTATTCAGGAAGAGAGCAGAGAGCAGAAAAGTTTAAGACTCCAGCAGCTCTTGCGCGAAATGATTGTGGAAGCTGTACAGAGCAACAATCAGGAGATGTGCCAGGAGATTAAGGAGGACGTCTTGAAGGAACTCGATTATCAATTTCGCCTTCAGGAGGAGAGGGAGGATGCAAGAGAGGAAGAGCGCATTAAAATGCAGGAAGAACATTACCAGCAGTTGGACGAGCTGCTCCGCTCCCTCAACAGACGGGGACGAAAGAACAGGAAAATAAAGAAGGAAAATGTACGGAAGGAAACAGCGGCGGAACCGGAAAAAGATACGGAACAGCAGGAGAAGGAAAAAGGAAGCTCCAGGGGATTCTTAAGAAAAAAGCGTTCAATCGTATGATTGGACGCTTTGGGTTCCCTATAACATAAGGAATAATTCTGTCTTTCGTATTGCAGCTGTTACTCTTCGGAAATAGCGCCTACAGGGCATCCGCCAGCGCAGGAACCGCAGCTGATACAGGTTTTGGGATCAATTTCAAATTTACCATCCCCTTCACTGATTGCGCTTACAGGACACTGTGCTGCGCATGCACCGCAAGAAATACAATCGTCACTAATAACATATGCCATGATGAAATCCTCCTTATAAAATATATCCATTCAACTAATTTTAATATAAAATCCCGGGGAATACAAGCAAAACATCACTAATATTCTAAAATCCTGATATTGGTAAGCCTACCGGGTATTCTTTTCTTCCCGGCGGGTGCGGATGCCGTTTAATATGATTTCCTTCTTTTCTACGACTTTATTCTTGTCCATAGCGGGGACTCCGGCCAGTTTGTATGGTATTCCCAGCTTCTGGTACTTGGTTTCCCCCATCGTGTGGTAAGGAAGCACGTCAAGAGCTTTCAGATTAGTGAACTGCCCAATAAAATAACCAAGTCTGAACAGAGATTCCTCATCATCTGTGAGACCGGGAACTACAACATGACGGATCCACATATCCACATGTTTTTCGTCCAGATAAGATGCAAAAGCCAGGATTCCGTCGTTGGGCTGGCTGGTCAGCTCTTTGTGCTTCTCGGGATCGATATGCTTGATGTCAAGCATGACAAGATCAGTGAGCTCCATCAGCCTGTCAAGCTTATCTATAAAAGCTTTATTATCGGGCTTAAAGGCAATACCGGAAGAATCAATACAGGTATGGACATGATTTGCCCTGGCGATTGTGAAAAAGTCGATTAAAAAATCTACCTGCATCAATGGCTCGCCGCCAGTGACGGTAATACCTCCGTTTTTATAAAATTCTTCATTTCTTTTGTACTGCTCAAAGATTTCCTCCGGCTCCATCATAGTTCCGCCGCTCATGGACCAGGTGTCCGGGTTATGGCAGTAGGCGCAGCGCATGGGGCAGCCCTGTACAAATACTACAAAGCGTGTTCCGGGCCCGTCTACAGTGCCAAAGCTTTCAATAGAATGGATTCTTCCCTGCATATAAAGACCTCCTGTTGTTGAATAAAACCCTCCGGCCAAAATGACCGGAGGGTCTGTCAGCATAACTTATTTCTGTTAATTTGTCTTTTGGACAAACACTTCCTTAGATTGACTCATGGAAAGTACGGGAAATAACGTCAGCCTGCTGTTCGGGAGTTAACTTGATAAAGTTAACAGCGTATCCGGAAACACGGATTGTAAGCTGAGGATAGTTCTCGGGATGCTTCTGAGCATCTAATAATGTATCTCTGTTTAATACATTTACATTAAGGTGATGTCCGCCCTTTGTAGCGTAGCCATCCAACAATGATACTAAGTTATCTACCTGTGCTGTGCTTGATGCCATGGTAATTTACCTCCTCTTCATTAATGAAAATCGTCCAAACCGTCCTCCAGGGTAGGTACGCTGCATGCCAGAGGGGTTCTGGAGCAATCCGTACAGCCCATGGTCTGAACATTTTTTGACTCTTCTTTTGACTCGTCGTAGTCCACATTTACGTGCCCTACGCCCATTGCCATGCCGGAATCCAGCATTTTTACAAGATCATCAACCATTTTTTTGTCATCCATTGCATTGTACCTCCTGGAATTGGGTTATATTTTTATTTATTTGTTCAGGTCGAGTTCGATGTCGCCTGCAAATACCTTGTCTTCTTTGCCGAGAGCTCCGGGGATGATGGTGAAGGTATTGGAGATACCATCCTGCGCATCGTTGAAAGGAAGCTTGGATACAGAAGATAAGGATGCTACCGCACCGTGGGTATCACGTCCGTGCATCGGGTTAGCGCCGGGTGCAAAAGGCTGGCCCTTCTTACGTCCGTCAGGAGTGTTACCTGTTGCCTTACCATATGTTACGTTGGATGTGATGGTAAGGATGGAAGTGGTAGGAATACCGTTTCTGTAGGTGTGATGTCTTCTGATAGCGGTCATGAATTTGTGTACAACTTCCTGTGCAATGCTGTCTACACGGTCATCATCGTTACCATATTTCGGGAACTCACCGGTAGTCTTGAAATCTACGATAATACCGTCTTCATCCCTGATGGGCTCAACCTTGGCGTACTTGATTGCTGATAAGGAGTCAGCAACGATGGAAAGACCTGCAACGCCGGTTGCAAAATAACGCTTAACATCTCTGTCATGGAGTGCCATCTCAGCTCTCTCATAGCAGTATTTGTCATGCATATAATGGATGATGTTCAGAGTATTAACATATACGTCTGCCTGCCATTCCATCATGTCGATAAATTTGCTGTATACATCGTCATAGTCAAGAACGTCGCCGGTTACAGGACGGTACTTGGGTCCAACCTGCTTCTTGGTAACTTCATCGATACCGCCGTTGAGAGCGTAAAGCAGACATTTTGCAAGGTTTGCTCTTGCTCCGAAGAACTGCATTTCCTTACCGATTACCATGGAGGATACGCAGCATGCGATACCGTAATCGTCACCGTGAGTCACTCTCATAAGGTCATCATTTTCGTACTGGATAGAAGAGGTCTGGATGGACATCTTAGCGCAGTACTTCTTCCAGTTTTCAGGAAGTCTGGTGGACCAGAGAACTGTAAGGTTGGGCTCAGGGCTGGGTCCCAAGTTGGTCAGAGTGTGCAGATAACGGAAGCTCATCTTTGTTACCATAGGACGTCCGTCAACGCCGACACCGCCAAGGGACTCGGTTACCCAAACGGGATCGCCTGCGAAAATCTGGTTGTACTCAGGAGTACGTGCAAACTTAACGCAGCGCAGCTTCATGATGAAGTGATCAACAAATTCCTGGATCTCCTGCTCGGTGAAGGTACCGTTTGCAAGGTCTCTCTCTGCGTAGCAGTCAAGGAAAGTGGAGGTACGTCCAAGGGACATGGCGGCGCCGTTCTGCTCCTTAACGGAACACAGATATCCGAAATAAGTAGCCTGAATTGCTTCCTGAACGTTGGTTGCAGGTTTGGAGATATCGCAGCCGTAGGAAGCAGCCATCTCTTTCATCATCTTAAGGGCAACCATCTGCTCGGAGAGCTCTTCGCGAAGACGGATCACGTCATCGGTCATAACACGTCCGGTGGAATCCTTCTGTGCCTGCTTGTCTTCGATCAGTCTGTCGATACCGTACAGAGCCACACGCCTGTAGTCGCCAATGATACGTCCGCGTCCGTAAGCATCCGGAAGACCTGTAATGATATGAGCGGAACGGCATGCTCTCATTTCCTGATTGTAAGCATCGAAACATCCTGCGTTATGTGTCTTTCTGTGGGTGGAGAAGAACTCGCTGATCTCGGGATCTACTTCATAACCATTGTCGGAGCAAGCTTTCTCAGCCATTCTGATACCGCCGTAAGGCTGAAGGGAACGCTTGAAGGGCTTATCTGTCTGGAATCCCACGATTTTTTCCTTGGATTTGTCAAGGTAACCGGGGCCGTGTGATGTGATGGTGGATACAACCTTGGTATCCATGTCAAGAACGCCGCCTGCTTCACGCTCCTGCTTCTGCAGCTCAAGTACCATCTGCCATAAGTCTTTTGTGTTTTGTGTAGCTTCGGCCAAGAAGGACTCGTCACCATCATAGGGATGATAGTTTCTCTGGATGAAGTCACGCACGTTAACTTCATTTTCCCACTTGCCGCCTACAAAATCTTTCCATTCTGGTCTCATTTTGTGTAAGCCTCCTCACTTAATTGATGAATTTATTTGTGCATAAAAATCATGCGATTACCGTAATTTCATTATATGTTACAAAGTCATTGCGAGTCAAGGCAAAGAGTGTACTTTTTTATGAACAAGATACGGATTTTAGGGAAATTTTATATTTCAGAAAGCAGGTACGTAAAGCATGCGGGAGTTTGCTTTTTTATGATAAATGTGTATGTCAAAAGGTTTGATAATAGTCTTGTCAGAAAGTGGGTAAAGTATTATACTGAAATCTGTTACAAATATTGGCAGTAATAGAAAAGTTAAAATAAGGAGGTTAGATCACATGGCACAGATTACGAAAGAAATGACGATCGGAGAAATCTTAAGAACCAATCCGGACGTCGCGCCCATACTCATGGAGGCAGGGATGCATTGTCTTGGCTGTCCTTCCGCCCAGGGAGAGAGCCTTGAGGAGGCTGCCATGGTTCACGGCATGGATATCGATGATCTGATGAAAAAGATCGAAGCGCTTTAAATGCCATTGCCTGACAGAGAAGAAAAGACTATGCGAACAAAAGCCGACATGTTTATGTCGGCTTGCTTTACGATTGCAGAACAGTATGTTCAACCATTTGATTCTTTACTGAAATTAAAGACAGGATAACGACTGCAGGGCGGTATTTTGTATGATTGGCTCAAAGTGTTCCTCCAGGTAGGCAAGGGAAGCCGGCACGGACCGGATGCTTGCGCCGTATTCGGAAAGAATATTGCACACTTTGTTGAACTCTGCCGGGGTATGCTCGCTTTTGGACAGGGCCAGAAGGTAAGAACCATCCTCCTGCTTGTATAAGGAGTTGGCGCCTTTGTAATAGGCGGAAAGTACGTGGGCAGAGCCGATGATTTCGCGTAGACTGTCAAAGGAATATATCCTGGTCAGATCCACGGGAACGGCAGAACCGGCGGAGGCGGCAAGTTTCTTTTGAAGAGCATTTTTGAAGGAACGCTTGGCTTCCTCAATACCTGCGCTGTTGCCCGGGACAGCCTGTGTCTGTTCAGAGGCGGCTCCTGCTTTGCTGTTTTGAATTTTTTTGAACAGATCCAGAACATCATCAGCCCCTTCGGCTATGGTATCCAAAACCTCATCTAAAGTATTGTCATCTTCATGGACAGACGGAGCAAACTTTGAAAAACGGGTATCGAGTTCGTCGGGATCCTCTACCTTGGTGATGATCAGGACGATGCATTCGGAATTTAAAGGGATTGCTTCTATCATTAAAGGAATGTCTTCCGCTTCGAATCCAAATTCAAAGGATGCCTGCTGCATCATATCACGGAATAGATCTTTGGCTTTTTCGGTACCGTAAGCAAGTTCGCTGAGCTTTAATTCTCTGTCAGCCAGGTCTTCTCTGGTAAGGGTACAGCGAATCTGGTGATCATTAACTTTTTCGATTTTCATATTATCACATCCTCTTACTATATAAGATACTGTTATCCTGTTGTTTGGTGACATGTACGGTCACTTAAAAATATATTATACTTTGAACGAATTTAAGTCAATAGGACAGAAAAACAGTTTAAAAAAATTTTATAATTATTTTCTATTTTATTGATTCTCTGTGAAATTGTTAAAAATATATAAAATTATGTTTTTTGTACTTGAAAAATTTGGTAATAAACACTATAATGACAAATGTAAGATGCTTCCGGATAAATCTGTATCGGAAGGAGGCATTGGTTTCAGGATTTATTTACACGAATCTAAATAAATTGAATCAGGAAGAACCGGACGGAGCAATCAGAAAGCTATGGCCATTCCGGCCGGTTTGATCTAAATCCCTTCGAGCCATTGGGCTCTGCGACTATTTTATTCTGTCATTCATTGAATTATAACGAAGGGATGTCTACAGGCTTTGTGCTTGTCGCGAATATTTCTATAGATTTTCACCTAATTATAATTCCACCTATTGGAAGTTCGCTGCGGTAATTTATTTTTTAGATACGTATCCGGCATCTTATCTGTTTCTATTATCGTCATTATTATTGAAACTATAATCAGTTTCGGAATTAATTTATCTTTTTGGCATGACATATCACGGAGTCCTTTTGGAAATTGTCAGAAAATGTATTCCGAAACAGATAGGAGAAGCTATGACCTCAAAATATGAAGATGATTCCGTGTTGCTGAAGGTAAAGCTCAAAAAGCTGGAAAAAGAAGGCATCAGGCTGTTCTTAAATGGCGTTCCGTCCACTACGGAGTATATTATCGAAAACTGTATCAATGAAGACACAGTGTATATGCCGGACTATGTAACTGATGAATGCGGAAAAATAAAAGAAATCAGGTATGACAGGATATCTGCGGATGACTGAATGCCTCCTGACTGCAACTGTCGGCTGTTGGCGGCTTTTGATAGCAGAGGCCCCTTATAACGATAAAAAGCGACTTGAGCCGCTGACGGCCGCGGCAGAAAATATGCCTGTAATCTGCGGATATTCAAGGCTTCCTATCGAAAATAAAATGTTATAAAAAGTCAAAATTAGTAATGACGGTGCAGAAATAGTTTGCTATAATATAGGGCGATTGGAGGTTACGGGATGAAGAAAAAAATAATACCTGTTCTGATTGCAATCGTCCTTATTATAGTGATCGGCGGCGTAAGCTTTGGAATAAAATTCATGGAAAAATATTCTTACACCGATGAACGCGCCGATCTGGCCGCTTACTTTAATATGGGGGGAGAGCAGGATGTAGCCATTGTGCTGCAGGACGAATTAATAAAAGAGAGGAGCCGTCTGATAGATGGCGCCTACTATGTGGAATTAGGCACGGTTCATGAATATTTTAATGACCGTTTCTATGAGGATAAGAAGGAAGGGCTTTTGTTATACACGCTTCCCGATGATATCATCAGGAATGAGATCGGAAGCAGTCAGGTGAGCAGCAGGGAAGGTGAGGAGACGCTTTCTTATATTCCGGCAAGATACGAAGGCGAGACATTGTATGTGGCGCTTGACTATGTGAAGAGGTATGCTAACTTTTCCTATGAAGGCTTTGCGGAGCCGAACCGTCTGCAGATTTATACCAGGTGGGATGAGAAGCAGGTGGCTGAAATCAGCAGGAATACGGCGGTGAGGATTCTGGGAGGAGTAAAGAGCGAAATCCTTAAGGATGTGGAAGCCGGGGAAAAGGTAACAGTTCTTGAACAGATGGAGACCTGGAGCAAGGTTAAGACGGAAGATGCCATTATCGGTTATGTGGAGAATAAACGTCTTTCTGAGAGCAGGCCGGAGCTCCCGATTCCGGTAACGGACTATGAAGAGCCGGAATATACCAGCCAGACCAGAGATTACAAAATCAATATGGGATGGCATTCTATTGCCGCTGCGGGCGGTAATGACCAGCTTGGGGAGGTGACGGCAAATACCAAAGGGCTGAATGTGATTTCGCCTACCTGGTTTAAGCTAAGCGACAATGAAGGAAACTTTACCAGCTTTGCCAGCCAGAGTTATGTAGATAAGGCCCATGATATGGGACTTGAGGTCTGGGCGCTGGTTGAAAATATCGAGTACGGCGACGCGCTGAAGATGTACGATATCCTCTCGTCCACCACCATCAGGACGAAGCTGATTGACGGGCTTGTAAACGAGGTGCTGGCCTGCGGTGCTGACGGGATTAATGTGGACTTTGAGCTGATCAGCACGGACTGCGGAGAACATTTTATAGAGTTTATCCGGGAGCTTTCCATCCCCTGCAGGCGTAATGGAATCGTGCTGTCGGTGGACAACTATGTTCCCCGGGGAGATACCCATCATTATGACAGGGAGGAACAGGGAGTAGTAGCAGACTATGTGGTGATCATGGGGTATGACGAGCACTATGCGGGAAGCTCGGAGGCCGGGAGCGTCGCTTCCATTGATTTTGTGGAAGATGGAATTGAGAAGACGGTAGAGCAGGTGCCGGCGAATAAGGTGATCAATGCCATTCCCTTTTATACCCGAATCTGGGAAACGGCTGATGGGAAGCTTGGCAGCCAGGCCGTGGGCATGGAAGCGGCGGAGGAATACGTAAGGGCACACAATATTGTGACAGAGTGGGATGAGGAAACCTGCCAGAACTATGGAGAATACACGGAGGGAGGAAGCCTTTTCCAGGTATGGCTTGAGGATGCAAGTTCCATAGAGGTAAAGCTTAATATTATGGAGAAGTATCAGATCGGCGGCGTGGCAAGCTGGAGACTTGGCTACGAGAAGCCGGAAATATGGGATGTGATTGGCGTATATCTCAGCAGATAAGCAAAAAGCGTGTCTGACAGGTTAAATGAATAAAAATGTTTTAAACCTTTGATAAAATAAGCTGCAGGTCTACCTGTAGCTTATTTTTCATAAATATTAGGGAGGAATAATGTGATGAGGCGCTAAGTGACAGAGAATCAAAACAGAATATTAAAGCTGGTGATGGTAGGGATACTGATGGTATCCATGTTTGTGGTAGCAAGAGAAGGGGCTGTTTATGTCAATTCCCTGCAGGTGGAAAATAAAAAAAGAGTATGCGTGGTGATTGATGCCGGGCATGGAGGCTCCGATCCCGGCAAGGTGGGGATAAACAATCAACTGGAGAAAGAGCTCAACCTAAGGATAGCAGAAATTTTAAAGGGGTTTCTTCAGGCGCAAGGCGTTGAGGTGGTAATGACGAGGCAGAGCGATGACGGGCTTTATGATGAGGATGCTTCCAATAAGAAGGTACAGGATATGAAAAGGAGACTGGAGATTATCGAAAAGGCTGATCCGGAGATTGTGGTGAGTATCCATCAGAACAGTTATCATGAGGAATATGTGAAGGGAGCTCAGGTCTTCTATTATTCCACCAGTGAGAACAGCAGACAGCTTGCGGAGGTGATACAGGAGCAGCTAAGGAGCCTGGACCCGGACAATCGTCGGGAAGCAAAGGGGAATGACAGTTATTTTCTTCTTAAAAAGACTTCAAAGCCTATTGTGATTGTGGAGTGCGGCTTTTTGTCCAACAGAGAAGAGGCGGAAAAGCTCTCTTCCAATCTGTATCAGGAGAAGATGGCATGGAATATCCATATGGGGATTATGAAATATTTAAACCGAATAAAATAGGGCGGTCAATAAAGTCTGAAGAATAAAAAGTGGTGTGAGTCACAGAGTAAATCTCTGACTATACACCACTTTGCACGTGTTAAAGGGAGTTTGTTTCCCCAAAAGCTAATCTGGTTTTGAGGCTTCGGAAAAGGAGAGAAGTACCTCATTCTTTTTCATAAAAAGCAGACCAAAGGAACCCGGACCACAGTTACAGGCAATGGCGGAGGACGCTTTTTGCAGATAGATCCGTTCGAAGGGGCAATACTGTTGTACCAGTGTCTGGATACGCTGAAGCTGTTCTCTGGTCATTCCGGCATATGTGATGAACAGAATGCGCCGGTCAATATCTGCCGTATTCATAAGCGCTCTTCGTATATAGCGCCTTGCAACATGCACAAAGTCTCCCATCTTCATGCCGCCTACTATCATTCGGCTCTTTCGAAGAACTATAACAGGGTGAAAGAGCAAAGCGTCACAGATAACCTGTATTCTTTTTGGAATTTTTCCTGCCTGGCACATCATATGAGTACTGTCGATGATAAAGGCGGAAGAGATATAATGTCTCAGCTTCTTCACAGTTTTTACGATTTCTGCCCTGGCAACATGGTTTTCCGCCATGGAAGCGGCATAAAGTACTGACAGTCCCATACTGCTGGAAAGATGGCCGGAATCCAGAACAGTGACATTTTCAAAGGATTTGGCCGCCTCAAGAGCATTGGCGTAGCCCTGGCTGACATGTTTGGCCATTGTAATATGGATAATATTCTGGGCCTCAGTCAGTTTTTCTGCAAAAAATCTTTCGTAATCTTCGATGTCCGGCGGTTGAGAGTAACCGTTTTTCCCCTGAGCAATATGTGCGAGAAGCTCATCGGCTGACAACTCCAGGTTATCCAGAAATCTTCCCTCCTCAGTGCAGACATAGTAAGGGCATACAGAAATACCGAATTCCTGTATCAGGGATTCCGGAAGATCGCACACACTGTCTGTTGTAATTATAAGAGAACGTCTTTTGGTCTGCTCGAAAATCAGGACATCTTTTCCAATCTCAAACTGGCTGCTTTCCTCGCTGAGCTTTACCAGTTCCTTAGGCAGAATACTCAGGATGGACGCCTCAAGTAATGCGCCGCTGACCGGTTTGGCCAGATACCCGCTGAATCCCTCTTTCCGATACAGAAGCTGATTGTTACTGCCTGCGTTGGCAGTCAGAGCGATTACGGGCACATTTTGGCACAATCCTCCCGGCCGGGAGCGTAGAGCATGGAGACATTCTATTCCGTCCATTTCCGGCATCAGGTGATCCATCAAAATAGCGTCGTAATGCTGATATTGGGTTAGCCGTAAGCATTCGGCGCCGCTAAGCGCCGTATCGATCTGAACCTTTGTCTCTGAAAGCAGTTTGCGAACTACCTTCAGGTTCATTTCGTTATCGTCTACCACAAGCAGGTGAGCTTCCGGAGCTTCAAAGCTCTGATGATACCGTTCTCCCTCGTGAATCTTTGCGTGTGAGTCAAGTGTAAACGTACCAAGCTCTTTGGCGTCAACAATTTCCTGTTCAAGCATGACAAGAAAGGTTGAGCCTTTGGTATAGACGCTGTTGACGCTGATCTCTCCGCCCATCAGCTCTACAAGCTGGTGGACGATGCTGAGCCCAAGGCCGGTGCCCTCGATATGGCGGTTTTTTTCTTCATCCACCCGTTTGTAAGCGTTAAAAATATAAGGGATATTCTCCTTTTTTACGCCCTGGCCGGTATCTTCTACGGAATACCAGACGCGTACCTTATTCAGAGCCGTATGTTCACAGCGGACAGAAAGGGTAACAGAACCTTCACTGGTATATTTTACGGCATTGTTCAGCAGATTGATCAGCACCTGCTTAATACGGACTTCATCACCGCAAAGCATACTTGGTATTGAGGAATCTACATGGAGTCTGAATTCCAGTCCCTTTTCCCTCGCTTTGATCCATATCATATTTACAATTTCCGAAAAAAGTGGTCCTGTCTCATAAGAAACATTTACAATTTCCATTTTTCCGGACTTGATCTTGGACAAATCCAGGATATCGTTGATCAGAGAGAGCAGCATTTTGCTGGCGCCCTGGATATTTCTGGCGTTTTCAGCGACCTCATCTGAAATATCTCCCCGGAGGATGATTTCGTTCAGGCCGATGATGGTGTTGATTGGCGTGCGGATTTCATGACTCATGCTGGAGAAAAAATGATTCTCCGCTTTATTAAGTTCCTCGATCTCTTTTTTCTGCTGCCGGGAGATCTCGTTTTCCTCGTCGTAAAGTCTGGTCAGGAATAAAAGCAGTATACTGACCAGTGTGCCTATCAGTATAACGGAGACGGCGGAATCAAAAAAGGAATGATTTCTGGTATTATGCGCAACATACTGTGGAAAATAAAAAGCAATATAGTAGCAAAGCATGGTTTCAACTGTACACAGAATAAAAAATGTGACCTTTCGTCTTCCCGACAGGGTCAGGCTGATATAGATGAAACAAAGCACAAACCATTCTGGCATTCCGCTGTAAAATCCGCCTGCGGTGAAGAAACCAAAAGGGAAAAGCACAAGGAGCAGTATCGAGATGGCAGTGGCTCCTGCCTGGATGCATTTCCTTTGAATACTGATTCTTACAATGATTGCCATGCATGCAATGCTTATCGCCAGAACCAGTAAATTTATAAGATTTTTTCCCATGGGAAGTATGATGATCAACGCCGCCATACAGATACCCGTGACCACGCGGAACATACGCTCCCGCAGACTGATCTTATGGTCAAAGATTATTTTAACCCATTTTTTTAACACCGGGCGCTTCCTCCTCTCTTTCAATTGACTCGGCTATGCTTTGGCAGATGGTATCGTATTGTTGAAGCATCAGAGAATGATTTTGCCGTATATATTCTGTATTCCGGTCTTTTCCGGCTTTCTCCAGAGCCTTTGCCTTCTCGGAGAGCTGTTCGGCTCCGATGGTCAGCGCAGTGCTTTTTAGAGCGTGGACTTTGACAGCATAATCTGGCCAGTTGGCATTTTCATACAGGGAAATGATTTCGGCTTTCTTTTCGGCGCTCTGGGAACAAAACATTTGCAGCATTTCTCTGTAAAAATCTTCTTCTCCGCCACAATAATCCAACCCAAGCTGAACGTTAATGCCGAGGCGGGCAAGATCGGCAAAGGGGCAGGATTGTTCCCGGGACAGGGCAGAGTGCTCACAGGAGTTTTGACCTGAGATATCCGGCTCTGAATCGGTCACCTGAAGCGAATCCTCATTTTGAGGAGCTTCTGAAGACAGAGGGGCGGAAGTCTCGAAAGCCACGTTATAATGCATACAATTTTTGGGCAGTACTCTGCGTAAAACCCGTTCCAGCACGGCCCGTTCGATGGGCTTGGGTATAAATTCCGTAAAGCCTTCCTGCCTGAACATTTCTCTCGCTCCGCTGATAGTATTGGCAGTCAGGGCAATTACCGGCAGATCCTGATACATACCGTTGTTGAGTTCACGTATTTTTTTCAGTGTTTCCACACCGTCAAAACCCGGCATCATATGATCCAGAAAAATAATGTTATAGGAAAATTTCGTGCAGCGTTCTATTGCTTCTCTTCCGCTGAGACAGGTATCTACCTGTATGCCGTAGCTGCCCAGGACTCCTTTTGCTACCACAAGGTTCATTTCTTCGTCGTCAACGGCCAGAGCACGGACGCCTACACAGGAAAATGGCCTGCGGCCTGCGGCCTGTGCCTCGTCAAATCCGTTTTTGTTTACCTCGCCGTTGAGCAGATTTACAACAGAAAGTGCAAAAAACGGTTTATGAATCACCAGCATTCTGCTGTCCGGATCCAGCATATAATCTTTTTCTGCAATAACCACCACACAGAGAGAAACGGCCAGCTCTTCATAATAGGCGCTGTTTTCTTCGTATTCGGCCTGCGCGATAAAAACATGGGTCAGAGCATGACTGCTTTGGAGCTTGACCAGCCCGTCAAAGTTATGAGCCTGATATCCCTCAATGCCAAGCCCTTCCACCATATGCAGGATCATGTTGTCATAATATTTTCTGACGTCATCACAGCTGTATTTCTCCGGACGGAAATAACATGCAATACAAAGTTTCTCCACATCGGTGATGGACATATTTGGCGTATCATCTTCCACGCCCTGGGGAATGGTTATGTGAGCTTCCAGACCCTGCATCCCTTTGCTGTCAAAATAAATAAAACCGCCCATAGCATGCAGCAGCCCCCTGGCAATAGGAAGCCCCAGCCCCAGTCCTCCGGCAAAGCGGCTGCTCCCGGAATCCGCCTGATAAAAGTCATCGCATATTTGTACGAGCTGGGACTCTGTCATTCCGATTCCCGTATCATAAATATCTATGATCAGGTTAGCTCCATAGCTCTCGCGCCGGGACCTGATACAGATATTAATTCCGCCTTCTTCCGTGAATTTTATAGAATTTCCCAACAGGATCTTGAGAATATGAGAAATTTTTTCAGCATCTCCAATAAGGACTGACGGTACCTTCGGATCCAGGTCGAAGACCATCTCTAACTGGTGCCGGCTGTTCTGCATGGCAGTTGTAGTAATGACATCGTTGAGCACGGAGGTGATCCAGTATGGCTCTTTGGCCGGAGTAAGCGTGCCCTCCACGATTTCCGTATAGTCCAGCATATTATTGATCTGATTGGACAGGCGTTTGCCCGCCATCAGTATGGAGAGCGTGTTTTCGCGGATTTCCGGGGAAAGCTCCTTAGCCAGAATGACTTCGCTGATTCCGAGCACCATGTTGATAGGGGTCCTGAGTTCATGAGATACATTGGACAAAAATTCGGCGTTTTGCCGCCCTGAGGTTTCAAGCTGGGCAAGGGTGGCTTCCTGTATCCGTCTGGCCTCGCGCCTCCTGTTGAGCCGGTAAATGGCAATGGCGGCTGAGCCTGCAACAACTGAGGCGCCGAACCCCAGGCGTACCATGTTCTGCATACCCATAATGAATGCAATGGTATGCAGGATAAGAAAATGATAGATCAGTTCCAGAATATACAGGCCGACCGTCGTATAGAGCAAACTTTTTTTGTCAAACATGGAAAAAATAAGAAGCAGCATACAGGCTACGGCGGGTATATCATAGAGAACAATATTATGTACCCCAAAGAAAAAAAATCCAATCATTAGAAGGCCTGCACAGAGATTTTCGTAAAAGTTTTCCGAACCGGCTCTTCCAATATGGAGAACCCAAACAAGGGAATTGCCGGTCACGATAATGGGGACCATCCAGGTCTCCCAGGACATTGCCAGCGTGAGCAGGATCAGCATCACGCCAAAGAGGGTGACAATACAGGCCAGAAGCAGATGTATACTTGTTTGTCCTTTCGTTCTCATCTTCTCTCCAGTCCCATTGCCACCCGTTTGAGTAATTCCTGTGGGAGAAAAGGCTTCTTCAGATAATTAACGGCTCCCAGGCTGATGGCATTGAGCACATCATCTTCATCTCCGGATGCTGTTAAAAAGATAACGGGAATGTCTGTCAAATAATCTTCTTTCATTCGCCGGAAGGTTTCAATACCGTCCATTTCCGGCATTGCAATATCAAGAAGAATCAAGTCGATTTTTTTGCCGCTTAGTTTTTTAAGGGCTTCAACTCCTGATTCCGCCAGAACCACATCATACTGCTTTTCGAGGATCATTTTTGTTCTCTTCAGGTTCATCGCATCGTCATCCACTACCAAAATATGTTTTTGCATAAATATGCTTCCTCCTTAAATATTTATTTCCGAAAAAGTTCCCGAATTCTCATGATGTTTATTTTAAAATAGGATATTAATAAAATCAAGTCCAATAATTTACAATATCCAAAGATGCAGGAACAGAAAGGAAGAGTTTCCCGGGGGAGGTTTGGGTTGACAGATGCATAAGCAGTATGATTTATTAATAAATAGGCTATAGAAGCATGAAATATTTGATTTGAATAGTATGGTTTTGCGTGATAAAATGTGATAAAGTAAAGGCGTTGGTTTTATGGATACACAAATAGTCAGAATAGATGAAGAAAAGATCGATGAACAGATCATACAGAAAGCAGGCAGAATTATCAAAGGCGGCGGACTGGTAGCGTTTCCCACGGAGACGGTGTATGGCCTTGGGGGGGATGCGCTTAATCCTGCCTCATCGCGAAAGATTTATGCTGCAAAGGGAAGACCCTCCGATAATCCGCTGATTGTGCATATTGCAGACAGGAATGCCCTTGACCGGATTGTGAGGAGAATACCTGTGGCAGCGCAGAGGCTGGCGGATCGGTACTGGCCGGGGCCTCTTACCATGATTTTTGAAAAAGCGGATTGTGTCCCGGGGGAGACTACCGGCGGCCTTGAGACGGTGGCGGTGCGTATGCCCTCCAACCGAATCGCCAGGGCGCTGATTAATGCCTCCGGAGGATATATTGCGGCGCCGAGTACGAATCGATCCGGCCGTCCCAGCCCAACCACAGCCAAATATGTGATAGAGGATCTTGACGGCAGAGTGGATATGATCATTGACGGCGGCGAGGCACAGATCGGGCTGGAGTCCACGATCGTTGATCTGACAGGCGAAACGCCTGTGATTTTAAGACCGGGCTATATCACTGAGGAAATGCTGAAAGCAGCCATAGGGAGAGTTGAGACGGACAAATCTGCTCCGAAAGATGGCATTGCGCCCAGGGCGCCCGGCATGAAATACCGTCATTATGCCCCGAAGGGGGCGCTGACCATTGTGGAAGGGCAGGCATGGCAGGTAACAGAATTTATCAACAGACAATTGGAACTGTCCGGACAAAAGGGAGAGCGGACGGGAGTGATCGCCACAGATGAAACGGCAGGAGGTTATCAGGCAGACAGCGTTAAAAGCGTCGGAAGACGAGAGGATGAGGAACAGATTGCCAGGAGAATGTTCCGTATTCTTCGGGAGTTTGACGATGAGGGGATTGAAGTAATCTATGCGGAAAGTTTCGAAAACACAGGATTGGGATGCGCCATTATGAACCGGCTTCTAAAGGCGGCAGGGCATCGGGTGATCCGGCTTAAAAAGGATGGCGGGGAAACAGAATAAGTTCCAGGAGGGAAAAAGAAGAATGATAGCATTAGGCAGTGATCATGGCGGATATGATTTAAAGTGTCAGGTGATGGAGCATTTGCAGCAGCGGGGGATTCCCTGCAGAGATTTTGGCTGCTTTGGCAAAGAATCCTGTGATTACCCGGATTTTGGCAGGGCGGCGGCGGAGGCGGTTGCCAGCGGCGAATGTACCAGAGGAATCGTGGTATGCACTACCGGTATTGGAATTTCCATTGCGGCGAATAAGGTGCGCGGCGTGCGGTGCGCGCTTTGTACGGATCCTTATCTGGCCAAGATGACAAGGCTGCATAATGACGCCAATATGCTTGCATTAGGAGGCGGCTTTACGGGAAAGAATCTGGCTCTTGAGATAGTGGATACCTTTTTGGATACGGAATTTTCAAAAGGTGAGAATCACATACGCAGGATCGGCAAGATTGAAAAGTGACCGTACATTTAGCAAACTGTTTCTGCGAAATAAGAGATAAAGGCGGGTGAAAGACATGAGAGCTCCTTTCAGGCTACTGATTGATGCAACAGAGCAGAAAGTTAGCTGGAAGCAGGGAAAGGGCATAAAAAAAAGAATGGTAAAAAGAAGCATCGCCGGAATAATGACGGCGCTTCTTTTCGTATTTGCCTGCACATTCTCCACAGAGGCAAGCTCTGATAAAATATCGGCGCTGGAGGATGAGATCAACCAGAAACAGGAGGAAAAAGAGCAGACCGAAAGTGAAATAGATGAAAAGAAGGACGAGCTCAGCGAGCTGAACGAGACAGCAGAGGGGCTGAAAGGACAGCTTAATTCCTTAAATGCCAATTTGACGGAGGTCAGCAATAATCTGGCTGAGCTGGAGGAGAGAATTAAGGTTAAAAATGAAGAGATAGAGCAGACGCAGGCAGAGTTAGAGCATGCCAAAGAGGTGGAAGCCGCTCAATATGCCGCAATGAAAAAGCGGGTTAAGTTCATGTATGAGAAGCGGGATTATCTGCTTCTGGAGATTCTTTTCGGAGCTGAGAGTATGGCGGATTTTTTAAACCGTCATGAATATATCGAACGAATATCAGAGTATGACCGGGAAAAGCTGGAGGAATTTAAAGCCACCAGGGCGGCAATCGAGGAGACGGAAGCGCATCTGAAAGAAGAAAAGGCGGAACTGGATGACCTGCGGGCTTCTGTGGAAGAAGAACAGAGCCGCTATACGGAACTGGTTAATCAGACTTCCGGTAAGCTCTCCAGCAACCAGCATGAGATATCCGAGACGGAAGCGGAGATGCTCGAATACGAAAGGCAGCTTGAAGAACAGAAAAATGATATTGCACGGCTTCAGGAAGAGCTGGCAGAGGAAAGAAGACTTTCCGAGTTGGCGGCACGCTCCGCATGGAGGGATATTTCGGAGATTACTTTTGCAGAGGGAGACCGCTATCTGCTTGCCAATCTGATTTACTGCGAGGCGGGGAATCAGCCCTACGAAGGGCAGGTTGCGGTGGGAGCAGTCGTCATGAATCGTGTGATGAGTTCGGTGTTCCCGGATACGGTGGTGGGAGTTATTTACCAGAATAAGCAGTTTTCGCCCGTTGCCAGCGGACGTCTGGCACTGGCCCTTTCGGAGAATCATGCCACAGATGCCTGCTATCGGGCAGCAGATGCCGCTATGGCAGGAAACACCACAGTAGGGAACTGTCTGTTTTTCAGGACGCCTATTGACGGGCTTACGGGTATCCAGATCGGTGGACATATCTTCTACTAATGCGGTATTCTGCGTTGAGGAGAGGGCTGGCCCAGGGCTAAAGCTATTCTATGTAGGCTTTCAGTTTATCAAAGCTGCCGGAATAAATAATCTGCAGCAATTTATCCAGGCGCAGCAGGCTCTGTTTAAGGGTATCCAGAGAAATAGAGCGGGAATCCAGGGCGGTTACCAGTTCGTCCAGATCCACTACCCTGACAAAGCCGTCAGGATAGATGATAACATCAGCCAGCAGATCGGTAACAACCAAAGAATTGTCATCAGGGTGATAGTGAAACTCTACGATATCGCAGTACCAGTAGAGAAGGTCTCCGGATTCCCGGCAGAATTTGCTGACCTTGAAGCCTTCCTTCAAGAAATAGCAGGAGCTGCCATGGTGAAGATCCTTTTTGGGGTGAAGGGCCTGCCAGGAGGTGATAATATGTTCTTCGTCGCAGGAAAGGATAATATCATCTTTCAGGAGAACACATTCGTCGGGGATAATGCGTTTGCGGTAGAGAGTGGGATTTGTCATAAGACCTCCTTCATCTGAGGATATGAACCGCAGGTCAGAAGGCAGATGCCGCCCTTATAACCTGCTGAATTCTGTGGGTTGATTTATGTCAAATACTACTATTAATTGTGGGGAAAGTCAACGGATTTGGTAAAGACCAGGGATGAATTTTACATAAATTTATTTTTCTTTCTTGTGATAATTTTCTAGACAGAAGGGGAAAAAGTGGTATAATTACTAGGTGAGTATTCACCACCGAAGGAAGCGCGCTGATGCGCACGCAGGTCGCAAGGAATCCTTCCATTTACGATGGATCCCTCCTTACGACAAATAACAGAATAGTTTGAGGGGGCGAAGCATGTGAAATATAATCGAAATGTTTATCAGGCATTAACGATGATAGGACAGTTTGGAATAAACATGTTGGTCCCTGTTTTTATTTGCTCCTTTTTGGGTATTTACCTGGACAGGAAGCTTGGGACAAATTTTCTGGTAATCGTACTGTTTTTTGTGGGAGCGATAGCAGGAGGGTGCAATGTATATCGTTTTTCCCGGCAGATTTTTGGAAGGGAGAGCGAGCAGTCGGCTTATCTTCACAAGGGCAGAAAGAACAGGAGAGATTCGGATGAAAGAAAGAATCACCAGGATTAACAGGACTCTCTTTGAGCTTGAGACGGGCATTCTGATGTATGGCATCGTTTGCCAGATGTTTGTTTTTCTGGTTAAGGATAAGACGGGATACAGCCTGGGACTTTGGATGGGAGTGCTGATTGGCATGGTGAGCGCGTTTCATATGTGGCGGACTCTCGACAGGGCTCTTGACCTTGGAGAGAGGGAGGCAGTTAAGACCATGAGCACTCACAACGTGCTGCGGTACTTTTTTATTGTAGTGGCATTTGCACTGATCGCCATGGGAGGGATTGCCAATCCCCTTGCGGCATTTTTAGGGATTATGGGACTAAAAGTATCAGCCTATATGCATTTTATTACCCAAAAGATCAGTACAAAAATATACGGGGAGGAAATCCTGCCGCCCCTGAGAGAAGAACCTGTCAAAGAACAGGATATGTGAGGAGGTGAAATAATGGGAGAAGGAATTTTGTTATCCGAAGCGGAAGGCGTGGATTTTATGATTCATGGGGTCTTTTCCTATGAGCTGTTCGGTCAGACGTTATGGATAACAACAACACATGTTTGCGTCCTGATCGTTTTTCTGGTCATCATAGGATTCTGCATTGCAGCCAACAGGGCTGTCAGGCATGCCACAGAGGTGCCGGGGGCATTCCAGAATGTGGTGGAGCTGATTGTGGAGATGCTGGACGGAATGGTCGGCGGTGTTATGGGCAAACAGGCAGTCAGGTTCCGGAACTATATTGGAACGATATTTATTTTTATTTTGTTCAGTAATATTTCCGGTCTTCTGGGACTGCGTCCGCCCACAGCGGATTATGGAGTTACCTTTGCGCTGGGTATTATTACCTTTACACTGATTCATTTTAACAAATTTAAGTATCAGAAGGTATCCGGGGTGCTTAAGGGACTATGCGAACCGTGGCCGATCTGGGCTCCGATCAACATTATAAGTGATCTTGCGGTTCCAATTTCGTTATCGCTGCGTCTGTTTGCCAACGTTTTGTCGGGAACAGCAATCATGGCGCTGATTTACGCCCTTCTGAGCAAGGTGGCTATTATCTGGCCGGCAGCGCTTCATGTGTATTTCGATCTGTTTTCCGGTGCGATTCAGACCTATGTATTTTGTATGCTGACCATGACCTATATTACGGACGCATGTAATACAGGGGAATAGTACCCGGAGGATTTGAGAGGCTTGTAATTTAATTAAATAATATTTATTCAAAAGTATTAAGGAGGAAACAAAAATGGATTTCAACGTTAACTTTATCTTAGGTTGTTCAGCAATCGGAGCAGGTCTGGCGGTTATCGCCGGTATCGGACCTGGTGTAGGACAGGGTATTGCAGCAGGACACGCGGCTGCAGCAGTGGGAAGAAATCCCGGTGCAAAATCTGACGTAACTTCCACCATGCTTCTTGGGCAGGCGGTTGCAGAGACAACAGGTCTTTACGGTCTGCTGATCGCTATCATTCTTCTGTTCGTAAGACCTCTTGTAGGCGCGGCTCAATAATAAACAACGGATAGTACGCTTTGCGAACTATCCTTATGTTGATAAAATGAGCAGGCAATATAGAAGAAAGGAGGTCCACGGATGGAAGGCAGATTATTTGACCTTGACCTGCAGCTGTTGGCGGATGCAACGCTTATGATCATTGCAGTCTTCGTACTCTTCCTGATCGCATCTTACTTTTTGTTTAACCCGGTAAGGGAGATGATGGCGAAGAGACAGGCCAAGATTAAGGGTGAGCTGGACAGCGCGGCCAAGGATATGGAAGATGCATCTCTCCTCAAAAAGCAGTATGAGGAGAAGCTTAAGAACATTAATGTGGAAGCGGAAGCAATCTTAAGCGATGCCAGAAAGCGTGCTCTGGAAAATGAAAACAAGATTGTAGCGGAAGCGAAAGAAGAGGCTGCAAGAATCATTGACAGAGCCAGGGTGGAAGCCGAGCTTGAAAAACAGAAAGCGGCAGATGATGTGAAGCGCGAGATGGTTGTGCTTGCATCACTGATGGCCGGTAAGGTAGTTAAGGCATCTATCGATACAACCGTACAGGAAAGCCTGGTAAACGAAACATTAAAGGAAATAGGTGAGAGCACATGGCAAAGCTAGTTGGAACCACATATGGAGAAGCTTTGTTTGAATTGGCCGTAGAAGAAGGCAAAGAAGACGAATTCTTAGGCGAGATCACTCAGTTAAAAGAACTGCTTTTTAAAAATCCGGACTTTGGAAAGCTTATGAATCATCCTAAAATCCTTAAAGAAGATAAACTTAAGGTATTGGAAGAGGTTTTTAAAGGACGTATTTCAGCAGAACTGCTTGGTTTTTTACACTTGATTATCACCAAAGACAGGTATGGCGATATTGACGGCATACTGGATTATTTTGTGGATGAAGTGAAAAAGCTTAAGGGAATCGGTGTTGCCTATGTGACTACAGCAATCGATTTGAGTGAAGTGAAAAAGAAAGAGATAGAAGCTAGACTGCTTGCCACTACATCTTTTGAAAAAATGGAAATGCATTATCAGGTAGATGGGAATCTGATCGGAGGAATGGTTCTTAGGATTGGAGACCGGGTGGTTGACAGCAGTGTCAGAAATAAGCTGTTCGAGTTACAAAGAGAACTGCTTAAAGTACAAGTATAAAAGTAATAAAATAAAGAAAGGTGCGTAAGAACCATGAATTTAAGACCGGAAGAGATCAGTTCTGTTATCAAAGAGCAGATAAAAAGATACGCCTGCGAGCTTGAAGTTTCAGATGTTGGTACTGTTATTCAGGTTGCTGACGGTATTGCACGTGTACATGGTCTGGAAAACGCAATGCAGGGGGAACTTCTGGAATTTCCCGGAGAAGTATATGGAATGGTGCTGAACTTAGAAGAGGATAATGTAGGTGCAGTACTTCTTGGAAGCCAGAAAAATATCAACGAAGGCGATACGGTTAAAACCACCGGACGTGTTGTTGAGGTTCCTGTAGGCGATGCCATGTCAGGACGTGTGGTAAATGCTCTTGGCCAGCCGATTGATGGAAAAGGCCCTATACAGACAGATAAATATCGTAAAATTGAGAGAGTTGCATCAGGCGTTATTACCAGAAAATCTGTAGATACTCCTTTGCAGACAGGTATCAAGGCAATTGACTCTATGGTACCCATCGGAAGAGGACAGCGTGAGCTTATTATCGGTGACAGACAGACAGGAAAAACAGCAATTGCAATTGATACGATTATTAATCAGAAGGGACAGGGCGTAAAATGTATTTACGTTGCCATTGGACAAAAGGCATCCACTGTTGCTTCCATTGTTAATACATTAGAGGAATTTGGAGCAATGTCCTATACCACAGTTGTGGCTGCTACAGCAAGTGAGCTTGCACCGCTGCAGTATATTGCACCATATTCAGGCTGTGCAATTGGTGAAGAGTGGATGGAAAACGGAGAAGACGTGCTGGTTGTTTATGATGATTTAAGTAAACATGCAGCAGCATACCGTACACTCTCCCTGCTTCTGAAAAGACCGCCAGGACGTGAGGCATATCCCGGAGATGTCTTTTATCTGCATTCAAGACTTCTTGAGCGTGCAGCGAGAATGAGTGATGAATTTGGAGGAGGCTCCCTGACAGCGCTTCCTATTATTGAAACCCAGGCAGGCGATGTATCTGCTTATATTCCCACAAATGTAATTTCTATTACAGACGGCCAGATTTATCTGGAAACGGAAATGTTTAACTCAGGATTCCGTCCTGCTGTAAATGCAGGTTTGTCCGTATCCCGTGTAGGAGGGGCGGCACAGATCAAGGCAATGAAGAAAATTGCAGCGCCTATTCGTGTGGAACTGGCCCAGTACAGAGAGCTGGCAGCTTTTTCACAGTTCGGTTCTGAACTGGATGAGGACACCAGAGAAAAGCTGGCACAGGGTGAGAGAATCAAAGAAATATTAAAGCAGCCTCAATATAAACCTATGCCGGTACAATATCAGGTTATCATTATTTATGCGGCTACCAATAAGTACCTGCTTGATGTTCCTACAGATGAAATTACAAGGTTTGAGGAAGAATTCTTTGAATTCCTTGACACCAGATATCCTGAAGTGCCCAGATCCATTGCAGAGGAAAAGGTGATTTCTGAAGGAACGGAAGAAACTTTAAAGAAAGCCATTGCAGAGTTCAAAGCAGCATTTTTAAAATAAGATAAGGATAAGGTGATATTATGGCTTCAATGCGTGATATAAAAAGGCGTAAGGGCAGTATACAAAGCACCCAGCAGATTACCAAGGCCATGAAGCTTGTTTCCACTGTTAAGCTGCAGAGAGCGAAACAGAATGCTGAGAAATCGGGCAGCTATTTCCGCTGCATGTATGATACGGTTCTTTCCATCCTGCAAAAAACGAAAAATCTGGATCATAAGTATTTGAGAGAGGGAAATGCAGGTAAAAAGGCTGTGATTGTGATTACCTCAAACAGAGGACTGGCAGGCGGCTATAACTCCAATGTGATCAAGTTAATCACAAGAGGAGAGCTGGCAGGTGAGGATCTGGCAATCTACGCAATCGGCGGTAAAGGAAGGGAAGCCCTGCAAAGGCAGCATGAAATCAAAGCAGATTATTCGGATGTGATTGAAGAGCCTGCTTATGCAGATGCTATGGTGATCAGCAAGGATGTGCTGGGAGCTTTCGAGAGGGGAGAAATCAGTGAAATTTATCTTGCCTATACTGCATTTAAAAATACAGTTGTGCATGTACCCACCCTTTTAAAGCTGCTTCCTGTCCAGATTGATGAAGGAGAGATGCAGGGTGGTGAAGATGGTGCACAGGCAGAAGACAAAGTACCTATGAATTTTGAACCCGAAGATGAGGAAGCTTTAAATCTGCTCATACCTAAGTATATAACCAGCCTGATCTATGGTGGTATGATCGAAGCGGTAGCCAGTGAAAACGGAGCCAGAATGCAGGCAATGGATTCAGCTACCAGCAATGCGGAAGAAATGATAGATAATTTGACACTGCTGTATAATAGAGCACGTCAGGGTTCCATTACACAGGAATTGACAGAGATTATTGCAGGAGCAAATGCAATATCGTAAGCCCGGTTATTTTTATAGTGGTGCAGAAATGAAAGAAATGTGACCTGGCGGTTTACCGTCAGGCAGAATGGAGGAAAAATGGCAGATATGAATACGGGCAAGGAA
>ERZ808046.307-NODE-307-length-54182-cov-15.493836_pt1 | contig 54182 bp, 50 predicted proteins | sample MGYA00380196_ERZ808046 | MGnify/ENA primary metagenome ERZ808046 (study PRJEB31490, sample SAMN06133421) | mouse gut metagenome | isolation source: Z6_2 | host: mice | place: China: Chengdu | collected 2015-05 ... | reverse complement strand
TCCAGGGACACGTTGGTCTGCTGGTTGAAGGTGCTGGCGGAGCCGTTCACCAGGCGGTTCAGGATATTTGCCAGCCGCCTGGTAGGCGCCGATTTCTTTAAGATCTCGTAAAGGTCGCCCAGTACCGGCATTTCCCGGTATTGTTCCGGGTTTTCCGGATCGGCCAGGGAAGCGTTGTCATGGGTGATGCCCTTTTTGTTGTAGGTGTGGATCAGGGCCTCGTCCAGAAGCTGGCGTTCCTCATGGTTCATGTCCGGGATCAGCAGGCTGAAAAAGATATGGAGCCGCTGGATCTTCTCCGCAAGTTCCGATAACTGGATGCCGGGGCCGTCCAGCAGTTCATTCACCGTGCGGTCCACCTGCCGGATCTCCATCACATTGATACAGTGGGGGCTTGCCGGGGAGACCTGGATGAACTCGCCGCCCACGTTGGCGCAGGCCCGGTGGAATTCATGCCCCTTTAAGGGAGCAATGATAAAAATGGGGATGCCTTTCCGTCTCATGCGGAGAGCCATGAGCTGCATGGTGAAGGTCTTGCCCGCGCCGGAAGTCCCCAGGATCGCCATGTTTGCGTTTTTATAGACAGCGGAATTAAAGATATCCACAATGATCAGGGAACTGTTGTACCTGTTCACGCCTAAAAGTATGCCGTTGTCATCGCACATCTCATAGCTGGTAAAGGGGTAGCAGCTTGCGGCGCCCCCGGTAAGGAGGTTGCGCTTGCTGCGCTCATACAGCCCTTTTTCCACGGATACCAGGGGCAGGGCAGACAGGAATGCCTGTTCTTCCCGGAAATGGCAGGAGGATACCCGCATGTCCTGGGAGAGCAGGAGTTTTTTCATCTCGCTGACCTTCCATTCCAGGTCTTCCTCATTGGGTGCCGTGATGGTGACTAACAGGTTCATAAAATAAAAATCTTCATTGTTGGCAAGCCCTTCCTTCAGGAAATACCCGCTGCGGATGGCGCTGTCGATATCGTCAAAGTCCGTGTTGGTATCGCTGGCGTCCTTGATCCGGGAACGGTTGATGCGCAGCTGCTGGCCTACCTTCTGGATGATGCGTTCCTTGGGCTGGCGGGAGAGGAACATGTCCAGGTCGATCCCGTCCCCGGCGTTTACCATCAGGCTGAGCCAGCCGGCCGGCACATGGGGCTTATAGCCGTCCGAAGGGATCAGCAGATAGGCATAATAAAGCCCGTCGATGCAGATATGCTTTCCGTGGGTAAAGTCAATGCTTTCCGGAGCAATAAATTCCCCGGCAGGGATATGGTCAATCTCGGACTCCCTTCCATTTGCCAGATACTGTGCCACCACCTCTTTCGCCCGGACAGGGAGGGGCTTTGCGGCGCTCTCGTTCCGGCACAGGAGGTTGTAGAGCACATCTATGGTGAATTCATCCTCATTATCCGGCAGCACCACTTCATTCCCGCACTGGCGCAGATAATTGGATGCCGTATGGACAGCGGACTGCAAGGGAGCCGATGGCTTCCCCTTCCTCGTCCGTGCGCCTTGCGCTGCTCCAGGGTTCGTATTCAAAGACCAGGAAGAACCGGCGTGTGACTGCCTCGCGGGAACAGATCTGCTGGATGAACTGCAGATAGTCCTCCTGCATGAGCCGGCACTGTTCGTTGGTCTCCTGAGCCATCTCCCGGCGCACGGTATCCATGTGCCGCCCGATATCCGCCCGGCGTGTCAGCACTTTGAACTGGAGTTTTACCGGGCTTATCTTTAAATAGGAAACAAAGGAGTAAATGATGCTTCTCTGTTCCCTGGCGCTCCGGAGCAGGAAATTGATGGGGATCACCTCCACTACCTTGACGTATCTGTGGTCCTTCGTGTAGATAATGCCGTTTTCTATCTTACGGATGGGCAGGTAATCCGCCACCGGGTTCAGATGATGAAACTGGGGTTCCGGAGTGTGCAGAGTAGTTCTGGGAGAACGATTCTTTTTCTGCTGCCTGTTTCCATGGTCCGGTTTCCTGGATTTTGCAGAGGTTCTCCGTTTGTCTGTTTTTTTGGTTTCCTTTTTCCCTCCTTTCCCATTTTTATTGCTTTGGGGACCGGGCTTCTGTTTTTTCTGCGTCTGGCTGGGACGGAGTTTCTGGCGTATCTCATAGCCTTTCACCTGGTCAAATTCTGCGGGAAAATCTTCCTCCCCTTTACGCCGCCAGCCAGATATGCTGCCGATTTTTCCATTTCTGCCGGTATGCTCTGACGCCATGGTTTTATCGGGGCTTTGTTTTGCTTTTTTCGTTTCCTTTTTTCTCTTTTCCGCATTGGGAGCCGCCCGCATTGCTTCCTGGTTTTCACCGCCGCCCACGATACGGCGGTTCTTCAAATATTTTAAGAAGATGACCAGGAAAGAGGACAGGCTTTCCCCCGATATGCCGATCAGGGCAAACAGGACAAGGGGCAGGGTGGTCAGGCACAGCACGATGATCCGTGCGGTCAGGCCAAAGGGCAGGAGCAGGAACACCGGCAGCCCGGTCACGGCGGCCAGGATTCCGGCTTCAATCACATTCCTTGCCCGGAACATGCCGCCGAAAAAGGTGCCTGTGTCTACAAAATTCGGCGGGATGATATAGGTGTCGTGGTCATTTTGATTGTTCATATGGTAGTACCTCTCTTTCAGCCGGATACGGGCATATGTCTCACCCGATGATCCAGAATGAGCCGCCTGCGCCTGCGCGCCGGCTGGCTTCGTTCAGTATGATGGAAAGTTCCCAGAGCTGTCCGCTCCGTTTATAGCTGGCGGGGTCCGCAACCAGGATCTTCCCGTCCTTCACTCCCCGCAGCACGATAAAATGTCCGCCGCTTGTGAAGTGCCCTTTTGACATGATGGCTACCACCAGCTTCCCGTCTGCCAGGGCATCCAGTATCCGCTGGGGTTCTGAGGGAGAACAGCCGGAAACGGCAAGCCCCCAGTTTTCTGCCGCGCCGGGTATCAGCGCATGATAGGAGCCGCTCCCCTTGCACCAGTAGCCGTTCTCATAAGCCCACTGCGCCATGCGTTCTGGGTCAACGGTCTCCCCGGCCAGGGAGGAAACCACCATCGCCATGGAGGTGGGGCCGCAGCCGTAACCGTCGATATGGTCGGTGCCGTAAGGCTTCCCGGCATAGCGTTCATCCAGCTGGTTATAGTAGACAACTTCCGTGCTGCCATCCGTAAAGCGTACATCACCGAGGGACGGGATGCTGTTCCCTTCCCAGCCCTCCAGGTTCTGGACCAGCCCGTCACCAAGGAAAAGGCTCAGGTTGCCGGCATAATCGGCGGCAAGCTCTTTCTGGTCTTCCGTAAGGGCGAATACCTGGTCGGCAAAATATTCTTCCCCGTTGTAGAGGACAGTGTAGATCATCCATTTCTCCGATATGGTGGTTTCTTCCCCTGTTTCCGGATCTTCTACGGTTTTCTCCCGCATTTCCTCCGTCCGCCGATAGGAGTAGAGGTGGGATTTCCCTCGGCGCATGACTGCCGCCATATCCGCAATGGAGATATCCGCAAATTCCTTTTCCTTTGCCGCACAGTACTGAGAGACAAAGAGGTTTGCATTATATACAGGGCTTGTTTCGTATGGGTTGACAACCTCCATCCCATCCCCGTCCGAGGCGGCAAAATCCTGTTCAATTCGTTCCATCACATCCTCCATGCCTTCCCCCAGAATGCCGCTGATGGTGAAGGTTATGGTGTTGGCATTCTCTATGATGGCGGTCTCGCTGTTCAGGACAGGGGTTTCCGGGTCTGCAGGGGAAAAAGCAGCGGAAAAGCCGTCAAAGATCAATCCGGGGAGCATCAGCACAAAAAGTACCGGGAGCAGTAACAGGACAGCGGCTGCTGCCAGGAACTTTCCGACAGGTTTACGGCCTTCCCATAACGCCCCTGCCGCTGCGCCGTAAGGCCCGCCCGCGGCGGCGCCCTTTGCGGCCCCGGACACCGCTTTTCCCGCTTTTATGGCGCCTCTGGCAAGGTGTGCCGCAGATGCGCCGGTTTCAAGGGCTTCGGCCAGCCCGTTTTTCTGTTCTTCTGCCATTTATAACCTGTCCTTTCTTTTCGGTGCCGGAGGCATCTTTTTCACGATGGATTCTTTATAGGCGATGGAGCCGTCCGCCGCCATGTAAGGGGATTTTTCCACGGCATCCTGTGCGTACTGTTTGTACCAGGAAGTGCCGTCCACGGCCTGCACGGTGGCATAGGCTCCTTCCGGGGCGGTGTACTGGTCTGCGTGGTACATGCCAAAGGAAATACCCTCCGGGTGTTCCTCTGAGATCTCCGTGCCGGTGATACGTCCGCCCCCGATCTCCACGTTTGTAAAGGAAGGTACATGCTGCGCGCCCTCTTCCAGTGCGGCATAGCCCATGTAGGAGTGGAGGGCCTGGGCAGCCTTTTCCCCGGTCATGGAACCCACAGAGGCAATATTTCCTGTGGCTACCGTGCCAATAACGTTATTGGCAAAATCCCCGCCCTTTACAACAGAAGAAGCGTACATGTTCCCGCCGATGCCGGCAGATACGGCGGACACAAACCCGCCGGGCCCTTTTCCGGAAGATTTTTCAGTTACCGTGCTGGCAGTGGCTGTGCGTATGGCGCTGTTTGTGACCTGACGGCTGACCACTCCCGCAAGGCCGCCTGCCATGAACCCGCCCGGACTGCCGGAACCTGCGTCTGTATGGGAAGAGGAGCTGCTGTGGCTGCTGCCAAAGTGCTGGCGGGAGAAGCCGCGGACAGCGCCCACACCCCTTGCGGTGACCAAGGCCTCCGCGATCAGGGAGCCGCCTGTGTGTCCCACGTTGACTCCCAGGCTGGACATGAAGGAGTCGATCTTCTGGGATACCTTTAAAAAGGCGATGGCACACAGGAACCAGACCAGGACGTTGCCCGATACCGCCTCCCGGCCTGCCGCATCCACCTGGGCCTGTGCGTCACTCTCTGAAAAGGCAAAGGCCGTCTGGCCGGACAGGCAGAAAAGAAGTGCCATCAGGAAGAGAACAGTAAACAGCTTTTTATATTTTTTCATGGTTATCGCCATTCCTTTCTATATTAAGTTCCGCATGTTCCTGTCGGTACACGGGGATGGTGATCGATATCCGGCCACTGGAAGGCGTCCGGATATCGATCAGTGTACCTCCAGGGAACATGCTGTTGATTCTCACAACGACAGCGGGTTTGCTATGAAAGCCCCGACCATGGATGTGAACAGGCGCAGGCACCAGGCATTCATGAGCAGGAGGAACACCTGCCCGCCGAACATCCGGCACCAGGATTTGAAAATGTTGGAAGTGGACTGGGATGCCCCCATGGAAAAAGCCACGGGTGCGGTGTATACCAGAACCCCTAAGAGGACATACCGCTCTGCCGCCTCCAGAAGGAGCTTCAGATAGTTCCATGCCAGCACCAGGACCACGATCAGGGCGATCAGCGCCACCGCACCATTGGCGCAGACGCCGATGATGGCCAGCATGACCGAATTAAAGTCCGCAAAACTCAATGCCGGCAGGTCCGAGTCCATGATCCAGTGGTACGGGGTGCCGCCGATCTTTAAAACGGTATCCACGATACCGTCCGAGAAATAAGCCAGCAGGATGAAGAGGGCGGAGCGGATGCTCAGGCGCACCGGGTCCTCTGCTTCAATGCCGGCTCCCAGGCCAAAGTTTTTAAAAAGCTGCCATACCCAGTTTAAGAGGATGATGCCGATTGACAGCGCCACAAAAACCTTATACATGGTTTCTGCAGCGGGGAAGTAACGGAGAAACACGCTCATGTCACAGCCCAGCGCCCCAAGGACCGAGGTGGTCACAAGGTCGAGGGCGTTCATCACCTGTTCGGCGATCCATTCCACAATGCCGTCTAAAATACCCATAAATGCTCACTCCTTTCCGGTGGTCAGCCGTTCCATTTGCCATCTGCAAAGAACGGGGTAATGTAGGCCATGATGAACCCCAGCCCGTTTAAGATCGCCCAGGTGATGCAGATACGCTTCAGCCATGAGCGGCTCTCGTCCACGGTCCGTCCGGAGCGGGAGAAGTTCATCATCAGCAGGGCCACTGAGGCGGTGACGATAGCAGCCACGGTGGAGATGAGCACGATCTGGTTATAGACGTCCTTCATGATCTCCGTGGCTTTCGTCCATACATCCGTGGCATAGACCGGCTGTGTGGTCATCAGGAACATCATAAAACTCAGGAAGGCATAGTAGGCTGCCTTCGCAGGGGAGAACCTGCGGCGGGGTTTCTTTCCTGCCGGGGCAGGGGTCAGCAGTTTGTTTTTCAGTCTCAATTTGTGGACCTCCTTTAATTAAGATTTGGTTGTGGAAAGAAAAAACCATGCCACGGGAACGGGCATGGTCTTCTTTCTTCCGGGCGGGAGGCGGGGAAAAGCCGGCTCTGTGGTCAGAGGCGCAAAAAAAGCACCTCTTTGGAAAGGTGCCATGCCAGCCCGGATTGCTTCTAGATACAGTTTTAAGCATATTTAGTGTAACATATCCCCATTTACGGGGAAAGAGCAGAACCGTGCCAATTTTGTGCGGAATTGTGCCAATTTTGTGCCAGAGATTTTTTACAAAATAAAATATTCTGTTTTCATTGTATTTTGATGTATAGTCCGATAAGATGAAAAATTTAAATGGAAAAGAATTTATTTTTTGTGAAAATATATTGCATAAAAAATATATGTGTGGTATAGTATGTAATGAGGAAGAAGATAAATAGGTGTTTAATCTTGGAGGGAATCAGCATGTTAATAGAATTAAGGGCGAAAAACTGCTTTTCGTTCTCAGATGAGATTCAATTTTCGACAAAAGCAGATATGAGAAATAAAAAGTTCTCATCCAATGTCCATACAGAGAATAATTTTAATATTTTGAAAACAGTAGGAATCTATGGTCCAAATAACGCAGGTAAGACATGCCTGGTAAAATGTATCCGCAGTGCCAAGAACATTTTATTAAACCAGAAACCCCGTATCATGCCCAATATTTTTCAAGAAAGTACAATATGCCAGCTGGGTATTACATTTTTGGAGGAGGGCAGAGAGTTTTCCTATGATTTTTGGTATGATGATAAAAAGGAAGAATATCCTTATGAAAAGTTTGCTGAAATCACAAAAGATCAATATGGGAACGAAAAAGAAACTGTTTGGCTTTTAAAGGATATCATCAATGGGAATTGCCAATATGGTGATGAAGATCTTTTAAAAATGATGCCGCTTATATCTCAGAGTAACCTGCTATTCTATCTGGTAGATTCTAGCAAATTCCGGCAGCTGGCGGAAATGAAGCGGATTGTCACAAAGTTTGCTTCCAGGATTGATATTGTCAATATGAATAATATCCCTTTAAAACGTACCATCAACCTCATGAAAAATCAAAATGATCTTCAAAGGAAAGTCGTGGAGTTCATCAAGAATTCTGATCTGTATATGGATGATTTTGAATATGTGGATATGGATAAGATTCGCGTAAAAATGGATTCTGACGAGGAAAAACCGGAGGAAAAGGCTCTTGATATCCCCGAGCAGATTATGGATCAGATCCGACTGGTATCCGTTTATAGAGGGGTTGCGGTCCCCAGTGTGCTTTTTGACTCTACGGGAACAAAAAAGATCGCTGCCCTTGCAAGTTATATCATAGAGGGAATTGAACAGGGCAGAATTCTTGTTGTGGACGAACTGGACAGCAGCATTCACTTTAAATTAACCAGAGCAATAGTTGCTATGTTTAATAATGAACTGAATACCAATGCACAGATGATATTCACTGTACATGATATCAACTTGATGGATTGCAAAAAAATGTTCCGCAAAGAACAGATCTGGTTTGTTCATAAGGATGATACAGGCATTTATGTTTATTCTCTGGCAGAGTTTACCGCACAACAGGGGGTACGGGATACTACGGATATTATGGAGAAGTACCGAAAAGGGGTATTAGGTGCCCTTCCAGATCCCGAACTGATTCGATCCTTATTAAGCCTCAAAGGAAATCAGAAGGAGGTGCCAGTTGATGGCGAATAAGCTTCCTCAGATTTTAACGGGCAGTAAAATATGTATTATATGCGAAGGAGATGAAGAATATGAATATCTGGAAAAATTGATATCTTTAGATGTATGGAGTAAAAAGTATTGTTTCCAGTTGGAGAATGCTGAAGGAAATGGAAATATTCCGGCGCGGTATCAGGACAAATTTCAGAACGGCTCATACGATCTGGTTTTAGTATTCTGTGATACAGATAAAAAGCCCTATGAACAGTATGTAGATATTAAACGAAAGATTAATGAATTCCACGGGGTTGAAACTGCAGCAGACCATGTTGTTATATATGGGAATCCATGTACCATGCAGATTATCATTGAGCATTGGGATGATGTGGTGCTTGGTTCCCATAAAAAGAAGAAAAATGCTCCAATTATTTTTAACCTTACAGGTATAGAGGGATATAAGGGCAGAGCAGATCAGCGCCAGGAATTATTCTCCAGAATCACCAAAGAAAATTATCAGGAAATGCAGGAGAGGATTAAATCTCTGCCTTCTGATGATGAGGTAGAAGGAAGCACTAACTTTGGGAAATTTATCGAATATTTTTCGATGGATGATAGCAAGTGGATACAAATAATCAATAAAATTTTAGAGGAATAAATGTATAAGTGCATTATATGAGAATTATGTTTTTATAAATTTTTTGTTTTAAATATATGTTGTTAGAATAAGTTTTCATATTGAAATGAAACTTTTCTAATAGTTATCTAAACATTTTACGGAGGATAAGGTAATGTTAATTAGAATAAAGAATAATGCAAAATACATTTTTTCCTGTTTTACTGTTATTGCATCAGTAGTTTTTGGAATGGTTTCTGCCCTTCAAATATTCATAGATTGGAATGTTTTTGGTGTAGAGAGTAACAACATCAAATGTAAAATAATTATTCTTGGTTTAATTATTTTTGGTTGTGTAGTACTAGCTTTGATATGGAGTATCTTTTTTTCTGGAAGTAAAAAAATTCTTTCTGACGATGAGGTTAAGATAATAGTAAAATATGATGATTTACTAAAGATTGCTTTCCCTGCAAAAAATGTTGGTGAAAAAATTATAGTAATTGCTGTGAATAGGTGTTTTGATACTATTGTAGATCAAGATATTATTAAATCCGATTCAGTACATGGACAGTTTTTACAGCTGTTTGCCCCTAACGATACCGCAAGGCAGCGTTTGGATAATGCAATAGAATCTTCATTACGTGAATTTGATATATCCTATGAAGTCCTAGATCGTACCGATAAAAGATATGGAAAATTAAAGAGATATCCTCTTGGCTCAGTGGCAAGAATTAAAGGAGAAAATGGGGTTACCTTTTTTTTATTAGCTTTAACAAAATTTGATGTAAATTGTGTTGCGCATTGTAATAAACATGAATATGTGGAATGTATGCTTAAACTTTTTGAATATTATGATGCACATGGACAGGGACTTGACTTATATTTATATCCTATGGGAACAAAAATGGCTAGGACTGGTCTTAGTAAAAAGGAAGCATTGGAAGCAATTGTTACATTGACAAAAATTTCTAAAGAGCATTTAAAATCCAAAACAACAATTATTGTTGACAAAAGAAATAAAAATGAAATACCTATAATGGATTTATAAGGGAGGAATAAAACGTGGCATATAGAAATGGTACATATGTTGCTTTTGATGGACAAGGAACAGTAAATCCAACACAAAGTGATTTAAAATATTTAGGATTATTGCGTAGTTGGAATAATAGTAAGAATTACGAGCTTACATTTAGTGATAGCCATTTAAAAACTTATCGCGTACTAGATACAAGCCAACGGCGTACTCTTGAAAATCGGTTAATGGAAAGATTGCGTAATTCAAAAAATATGCTATTGATCTTATCAAATAGCACTAACTATGATAGAGGCATGCTGAATTTTGAGATAGAGAAAGCTGTTGATGTTTATAACTTGCCAATTATTGTGGCATATACAGGTTGCGAATATTTATTAGATGCAAAAAAATACAGTAATCGTTGGCCGAAAGCTCTTGAGAAAAGGATTGCTGATGAAGCTCTTTTAGCTATTCATATTTCCTTTAAGGAAAAGGCAATAATGACTGCTATAAATCAATTTTCAGTTCATAATACTGAGGATAATCGATTAACAAGTGCATTATGTACATATGTGGAAGACGCATATCGATCATGGAATTATTTGTGATATAAAAATAGATATGAGGCATTGATTTCAAAATTCTATTTTGAATATTAGAAAATCTAAATTTAAATGTGTAATATTAAAAATTCAAACGAAAAAGATTAAAAACATATGTTCTATGCCTGAATTCAATACCCTTATATATTATTTTGTAAAATTTAAAATGTATATGAGAAGTGGGATATAGTAGCAGTACAAAGGTAAAGGTGATAAAGCAATGTCGGATTACTATACAAAAGCTAAGGAATTGGCATGTCGTCTTGGATATACAAAATTTACAAATCTTCAAAATAAAGCATTTACTTATGAAAAGATATTTTCTGATAATGCCCCCTGGATATTTGTGATTGGGGATACAAGTAGTGGTAAAACATTGATTCCATTAATATGTTATTTTTTGCAGTATCTAGAGGGAAAACAGCCTCATATGCTTTTTGCTGTACCATATAGAGCACTTGCAGCGCAAAAGCATAGGGAAATCACCTCAATTGTAGAAAAACTGGAATTAAATTTAAAGATCGAAGTGAGTACTGGGGAATTGCGTTCTGCAGATGAAGATATTCGTTTCGGCAATGTAGACATAGCTGTAATAATATATGAGAAAGTATTTATGTTTGCAAGTATGGATGAGGATTTTTTAGGTAATTATCAGTTATTGGTTATGGATGAAATTGGGCTAACCCAAGATATTGCACGTGGTTTGAAAGCAGACTTTATTATGGCCCGTACAAAAATGTATAAAAATTTAAAAGTGGTTGCACTTGGAACTCCATATTATGATTGGAGTCTTTATTTAAAATCATTTAATTTTATATGTATTAGAGAAGATAAGCGTCCAATCAAATTAAGGACGTTTCCCATCTATGTAGCGGGAAAAAAGGAAAGGCGAATTGATCATATAGACGAAGAATGTTATGCAGTCACATGCGGACCATTATTTCGTTATAAGAACAGACAAGATGATCCAAACCCACGACAATGGTGGGACAAAATTATAGAAGATATCTGTATTTATCATTTAAGATCTGGGCACAAGATTCTAGTTTTTATTAATAATCGAGAAGAAGTACATAAACTTTCACAGAGGTTATGTAGTACGCTTGCAAGACAAGGAAATCTTAAACGCTGGATTGAGGAAGACCAGGTATCGAAATATATTTTTGATAAAATGCAGCTTGAAGAAGATGATGCAGAAGGCGACTTATATGGAGTTTTTGATAAAAATGATTATGAAGCGTTTGCTTATGGGGTGAGTTATCACAATGCCATGCTTCCAAATGCAGTAAGGACTTTGGTTGAGGAAGAGGTTTTGATGAGTAGCGGGCATCTACAAATCGTATGTTGTACCGAGACATTGGCATATGGGATTAATAGTAATGTAGATGTTGTGATTATTCCAGATATGATTAAACAGCGTCCAAGTGAAATTCCTTCATCAAGCTTTCTAAGAGCAAACGAGTATATGAATTATGCAGGACGCGCAGGACGATTGACACCGGAAAGCACAGAGGAACAGGTCGGATATGTGTATCCAATTATCCGAGCAGAATATGAAAATCAAGAAGGACAGGAGGACAATAATCAGCATTTGGCATGGATGTATCTGTGCAGAGAAATAGAAAAACCAGACAGTATTTTCAGTAGATATTTTAATGCAGAAAATGTGGAAAAACCTTTTTATTTATTGAGTCTATTTCCTAATTCCAAGGGTGGAAAGAAAAAAATATCTATAACCCAAATTGCACAAATGATAAAAAGTCTTCCTGTATCTTTGGAATATAAATTTGATCAACAAAAAGATGTGATTTCCCCACTAAACTTTTTATCGGAAAAAAAATTGATTTGTAGAGCAGATTCGGATGAAGATTTTGATGATGATGAAGATGATAACTACTATCTTACAGATACTGGAATATTATTGACAGGATTTATTATACGGCAAGATGATTTTGAGAATTTACTTTCAGCAATAGAGAAAGGAGTAAGTTTACAAAATATTTGGATTGGAGATCTTTTTTATGCAATTCTTAATGGGGCAGAGATACGGCGTGAGATCTCAAATTCAATTGGAAACCTTTACAAAATGGACGTAGCCAAATTTGAGGAAATGATGGTAGGGATTGCAAAACAACTGTGGACAGAACGTGATAAACTTAGTGTAAAGATGAAGAATCAAGCAAAGCAAATATTGGGTATTGATTTGACTAAAGAAAAATTTGACTCAACAGAATTTCAGGCAAGAAAAACAGATACTAGATGCAACTTTCTTCGGATAACGGCGGCATTATTATTTTGGATATCACCACATTGCACTGTAAAAAAAATGTATAATCGTTTTGGCATTGGTTATCCGCAAATGCAAAAGTTAGCAGAGCAAATAAGCTACCATTTGGATATTGCAAAATTTTCTATATCTGTTATTCGCACACAAGAAGGTAAAACTATGACAATGCTTTTAGGGAGAAATCGAATTCAAGATATTCAAGAACAAATTGCAAATTTGTCTAAGGCAGTATATTTTCAGATTTCTTTAGAAATGTGTAAGGTATTAAAACTTGAAGTGATGGATCCAGTATCGGCACTTAAGGCGAGACGAGTAATTAGGGATTATATAAGCTTGACGAATTTGACAAAAAAGGTACAAAACGGGAGAAAATTATCAAAAAAAGAGACAAAGTATGTTCAGAAATCCCGAGAAAGAATTGGTGAGTTATCCGATAGTCAGAGAACAGCTTTTGATAATTTTTGGGAGGTGTTATAAATGGAAATAAAAACATTTTCAGATATTGTTAAAGAGATTGGATTACCACAACAAATATTGGATGGTATTGAGCAAAGATTATATATAGCTACAAATGGAGTAGATTTTCAGTTTACAGATTTACAAAAAAATGCATTTAACCAAGACGGATACTGGATCAGAAGTAATAAAAAAACATTTCCACCACATATCCTAGTACAGGGAGCTACTAGTTCTGGTAAGACATTAGTTAGCGAAATGTCAGTAATTGAATGTCTTTGCGAAAAGCCCAAAAAAAGAGTGATTATTTTAGTCCCACTGAAAGCAATGGTGAGAGAAAGGCGGGATCATTTTGCAAATGATTTGCCAGATGAGAGAGTTTATGCATCTAGTAGTGATTTTCAAGACCATGATGCAGATATCATTAATGGCAATTATGACGTTGCTGTGATAGTCTATGAAAAGTTTTTTGCGATGCTTTCTCAGCCATCCAATCAAATCTTGAATGATTGTGCTCTGTTGGTTGTAGATGAATTGCAGATGTTAAATAGTGAAGGTCGTGGTCCGAAATTGGAAATTAGTATTCAAAAGGTAATGAGACACAATGCAGAACTGGGTACAGATAATCCACTTGGAACATATACCAGAATTATGTGTTTGACTACATGTGACTGCAAAGTTGACTATATAAAGCAATGGCTGACTATAGGGGAACAAGAGCCATTATCAATCAAAAGTGAAAGTCGGCCAGTTGGTTTAGAGGAATATGTATTAAATGTTAATGGAGTGTTGAGAGGGCGGTATATAAAAGGAGAACGAGATAAAACAGATAAAGCAGAAAATTTTAATGAGTATCCAGAACCCATACAGGTTGAAAACTATGACAAAAACAACCGTTCAGAAACTGCAAAACGTTTAGTGCTTCTACCACTTATAAAAAATATTTATCAAAAGAATCCTGAAGCAAAGGTGCTTATTTTTGTATCTGATAGAAAAAAAACACGTGATATTGCAGAATATCTTGCAAGAGAAAATATTTTACAGTATGGTTTACTCTCTGAAGAAACAATACATGGAATTCAAAATTATGATAATGATGAGGGACAGGAGGCATTAAAACGATTAATTCCGTATGGAATTGCATATCACAACTCTACATTATCTACGGCGTTACGTGAATTTATAGAAAAATCGTTTGAAAAGGATATAAGGTTAGTGGTAGCAACAGAAACATTGACTATCGGTATGAATATGCCAGTAGATGTAATGATTTTGTATGATATGAAAGTCCCAAGAGGAAAAGAAGTTTTGGAAGAATTAACAAGTCAAGAATATAAGAACTTTGCAGGACGAGCAGGGAGGCTTGGTCAAAGTAATTGTGTAGGGAAAAGTTATATTCTGGCTTTGAATGAAAGTGAAGCAAGTGTTTTTTGGGACAGCTTCATAAATTGCAGAATGGAAGATATAAAATCATCATTACTTTTGGCAACAGAAGATGTGCAGGCACCATATTACTTAAGTTTACTAACAGCAGGAAAGAAATATCGGTTACATAGTTTGGATGAATTGAAAGCAGCAAGTTTTTCCACACGATGTGGTGGACGGCAGATTAAAATGAATGTTGTAATGAAAGAATTAAGAAAAGCTGCTCTTTGTACACAAAAGGAAATTATAAATCTGTTTGATGATGAAGAAGACGATGAATTGGATTTAAATTCAGAGAAAAAAATTTATGAGTATGAGCTGAGTGAAATAGGACAATTACTTGCCCCATATGCACTGAGTTTGGATACTTGTAAGCAAATCCGACGCTATTTTTTAAATGGTGGATATCGGAAATATAAAACAGGAACTTATGAAGAAAAATTACAACCAGGAGATGGTGGAATTCCACAAAATATTACAGCAAAAGATATTGAAACGGATCGGTATTTATTGGATATTTTGTTTCTTCTCTGTAGTACAAAGGAAATAACAAATCTCAGCCAGTTGCGTATTCCAGGAGGGGATAATGCACGAATAGCTAAAAATATTGTTTGGTCAAAATTAGAGTCGATGATCTCCCTGAGAGAGGATAGTGAATCACCAATGTGTGAATTATGGCCTGAGAGTCATTTGCAATATATATTGGATGGTTATAGTAACCATGAAACAGAAGACTTACAGACGGTAATGAGAGCAATTCTACTGTGGTACTGGACAAAGGGAAGTTCTATTTCTGAAATAAAAAGAAAGACAGGATTTGGGAAGTTTTTACCAATTTATTCTGGTGATATGGCTAGATTAGCAGAACTTGTGAGTTATGAATTGGATGCAATATATCGATGCACATCCAATTTTACAAAAAGCATTAAAGTCGATTATGATGAGCGCGGACCAGCAGCAATTTACGCATTATCTACAAGGGTAAATTACGGTATGCCGCGAAATCTTGTTATTATTGCTAATCGGCATTTATATGGAGTGGATCGCATAACTGTACTGAAAATAGGTGAAACGGCTATGGCAGGAGGATATGACAGTCCAGTAAGATTTTTAGCCCAAGCAACAAAAAAAGAATTGGAAGGTATAATTACGGAACAGCAACGAAATGAACTTCTCACAATGATTGAACGCATTTATCTTAGAGATGATATGGAAGGATTATTAGATAGTATTCAGAAAAATACGAAAAGTATTTCCGTCTCAAAAATGGAATCTAATAATTTAAAGCAGTTATATGATTTGAAAGAGGAAGATGACATTTGTTCATTCGAAGTGCTCCAAGAGATTTTTTGGAATATAGATGAATCAGATAGCCAGAAAAGTAGATTTTTTGAAAAATCCATTAGGATTAAGGGTGATTCGGGAAAATGCTTTGAAATACTTTTTGACGGAGAACATAGTGTAACAATTGCAGATTGTGCGGATACTGAGTCAATGGATACTATTAATACTTATTTTGTGTTTTCAAAACGAAATATCCTGCTAACCAGAGATAACAATCTATTGAAACAAATAAAACGTAAATCGGATACGGGACGATGGTATTTTTGCAATCAAAATGGCGATGTAATAGAAAATATTGATATAGCAATGACCTGTAAAAGCTTTGCTGTTTTGATTGCACAGACAATAGCTCTGGATGATAGGAAGGGCTCTGTTTTATCAAGATTCATATTTGATACAAACGGAATATTTTCGCCAAAAGGAGTCAAAGTTGTCAATCCTTTGTTAAAAAATTATGATTCAGAGAGACATTCATTTGATAATCTTGCCAATGCAATGTGCATCGTATGTGATTATCGTAATGGAATTGAACAGGAAGCATGTGATAAATTATTAAATGGACTTTCATACAAAGGAATTCCATATAGGGTTGTGAGTTGGGGAGATAATCTCAACAACGAAAGTGTAGGAAATGCTCCGACCGTTTTGTACATTACAGAAGACTCTTTCTGTAGCCAAAGTATTGCGCATTTTTATGAAAAAGAACGTCAACATGGATTCAAAAATGCATGCGCAATTTTTGATAATGAGAGTCAATTTTTGAATTTATGTGGAGAACCACAATTTCCTGCAAACGGACTTGCTCACTGGTCTAGTAGAAACATAGAAGAAAAAGTGCAATATATTGATGCTTGGTATAAACAGCGGCAATTTAAAAGAAATGGAATTGAGACTTATATTTTGGGCGTTTCTTATTCACATACAAAGGAGGTTGGTGAAGTACGTCCAGCAGTCATAGCATTAAGGAAAATTATAAAGAAACTAAATGGTGTTTTCGGAGAGTTTAATATTGTATTTGATGAGAACGAATCATTTAAGGACAAGTTTGATCGGAATGGTGCTGTACCGGCATCACTTGAATTATATCAGAAATGTTTATATTATATTGTTTTGGATGATAGTCACTATAATGATGGTAATAACTGTCCAAAAGAAGCAACAGTGATTAAAAGGCAGTTGCAAGAATTTTCAGAATCTTACAAACAGCATATATGGTTTTTGCGTCCTAAAAATGATACAGGAAGTAACCTTTTTAATCAAGAAGAGGATTTTAGTATAATGATGGATTATTCAGATGGAAATATCATAGAGATTGCAGAAACAATAAGTAGGGTTATTTTGGAAGAAGGTTTTTACATAAGATAGTTCAATTAAAAATATGATCAAAATGTAAAAAATGATTTAAAATTTATCATAAAACGGATATACTTGGTCCTTTCGAGGGCGTAAATAATTTTGTGTCTATGGAATTTAAGCTTTCCTGATAAGGATTCGATATGTAATATTCTGCTGTCGAATTTGTGGCTTTACAGGTGTCGATTTTCCCCATAGCCTTTCTGTAATCATAGTATAACCAATTTGAAGTCATTTATACAGTTTTGTGGAAATTTTTGCATACCAAACAGGCATTTGTATCACTGCTGGTCTTTGTGGGCCCTGCCCACGCCCGGCCTCTGGAATAAGGCCGGGATTTTCTGGCAATACTACAAATGCCGAAGGAATAAGGTTGGGATGGCAGATGTTCGGTGTCTGCTGTCCTTTCTTTTTTACAGGTAACTTGTGATCCGGTCTTCGTACAGGACGATCAGTTGGTTCAGCACCTGGTCCCAGTTTCGGTACCTCTGTGTCCATTTCTTTACGACATTCCCACTGGCCAGATACAGCATTTTCTCCAGCGCTGTATCACTTGGAAACACACTTTTGGTTTTCGTCACCTTCCGGTACTGCCGGTTCAATCCTTCTATAATATTTGTTGTGTACATGATCCTGCGGATGTCTTCTGAAAACCCGAAGAAAGGACTCACATCTTCCCAGTTGCTCTCCCAGCTGCTGATCGCATAGGGATATTTCCGTCCCCATTTCTCTTTCATGGCCTCCAGTTCTGAAAGGGCAGCGGCCTCATTCGGGGCATTATATACCGCTTTGAAATCAGATGAGAACTTTTTCAGGTCACTATAATTTACATACTTGAAAGAGTTCCGCAGCATATGGATGACGCATCTCTGGATCTGCGCCTGAGGATAGACCGCCTGTATGGCTTCTTTAAAGCCGCTCAGCCCATCTACGCAGAAAAACAGCACATCCTTCACCCCGCGGTTTTTCAGATCGTTAAGCATGCCCAGCCAGAACTTGCTGGTCTCGTTCGCACCTACGGTAATGCTCAGGATCTCCTTATACCCTTCCACGGAAACGCCCAGGACTACATAAGCCGCCCGGCTCAGGATTCTCCCGTCTTCCCGCACTTTATAATGGATACAGTCCATAAATACAAACGGATAGACAGGATTCAACGGGCGGGACTGCCATTCCTTCACCTGCGGGAGGATCTTATCCGTGATCTTACTGACCATTTCTGCCGATACTTCGATTCCATAGAGGTCGTTGAGCTGGTCATGGATATCCCGGGTGCTCATCCCGCGTGCGTACAAAGAGATCACTTTCTCCTCAATACCGGAAATGTCCCGCTGGTATTTTGGGATCAGTTTTGGTTCAAACTCCCCATTGCGGTCTCTGGGGACGTCGACGGTGAATTCCCCATACTGGCTTTTGAGGTTTTTTGTGGAATGCCCATTTCTTTTATTATTTGTCTGGAGATCGCCCTTCTGATTTTTCTGATATCCCAGGGCTGCATCAAGTTCTGCTTCCATCAATTCCTGCAGAATGTCTTTAAAACTGTCTTTTAAGAGGGAATAGACATCTGCGACGCTGTTTAAGTTGTTTTCTGCAATAATCTGTCGTATCTGGTCTTTCGCTACCGCCATAAAAATACTCCTTTTTGATAAGAATTGTCATATCTGAATTCTTACCAGAAAGGAGCCATTTTTTACCAGAAACACAAACTATTTTACACTACCGTCCTTTCAGAAATATTCCATTTTTTTAATAGTGCTATCAATATGTTTATGAATTATTAGAAAAATAAAGAGAAACGAGTTTCCTATGGTTCTACTCGTTTCTCTTTATTTTGTCATATTAAAATTATGTGGTCACTTGTTTATTGGTCTATAATTTGTCCGGTCATCATACTGCAAATGCCCCTGCGTCACTTTTGCATGGTTCAGAATCCGGATGAAAGACCTTCTCCCTGACTCTCCCAACGCCTTTTAGTATCCGGATTCTGTCTGAAACAGCCTCATCCGTTCGCCTTTATCTCCTACGGGAGACTCCCTCGAAAGCACATCAAACACAATCATATGTGTTACTTCCGGGTCAAAGCGTTCCAGTGCCATGATGTCATGTCCTTCCAGTTTTTGGGCACCCGATTCCTGCCTTGCCACAGCAATCATCTCCCCAACGGTCCTTGCTTTCCGGGGCAGGTGATAATTTCTTTGTATGTCACAGATCAGCTTCCTGCAGTCATCCTCTGAAAGATCACGGAATTTCTTTAACAGATTTTCTGCAGTGGTCCTTTTACCGTGGTCACGGGTATACTGGCAAAATACAGCTATCTCCTGTACCGCATCATATCTGTGGCAGCCTTTCAGCTGGAATACCATCCTTTTTTCATCCTCGGTCAATGTTATCATATATTTTCTCCATTCCGGTCTGATTGCCTGTAAATATCATATAGCTACTTATTTTTCTTCCTTGGCAACCTTATCGTCCGGAAAGAACTTCTCCAGAATCTCAATACTGTCCTTAGACGTATACCCCCACAGGATAGAACTGAGTGCATCAATAGCCTCCCGTCTCCTACGGTAATAGGTGCGGAAGCTGATATCCCGGATATGAGGGCGCAATTTCTCTATGATCTCTTCCACATTCCGCAGCTGTTGCGGGGAGAGGAAGGTGTAATACAGCAGCCAGTAATAACTCTCCCCATTCTTGTGTTTGGTTCGGAGCAGGTCAATAGAAGTATCCAGGAGTTTCAGCATCCGATGGCTCCGCTCAATGCATTTGGCGTGATGCTCGATACTGCGGTCTGACAGATCTATCCCTGCCACATAGACAGACTCCAGGAAATCCTCAATGGAACTCCCATACTCGATCTCAAACCGGTTCCGTACCTGCTGGACGGACAGTTCCAGGCTCCACACTACATCCCGGTATTTCTTTAACAGTTTCCAGGTATCATGGTACAACGGATTATCAGCAATGTTCATTTCTTCCTGATTCTTTTTCATGCCCTGGCACCTCCTTCCCTGTCTTTTTCGGTGGGGGAAAGCGTCAGCTCAAAGGTGTAGACCGGCTTATCTTCTCCGCAGGATACAGTCATTCCGAACCGCACAGCCTCCTTCTGTATGTGGGATATATATTCTTCCCTGCAGGCGTCTGATAAAGGATATAACTTATATACGGATTTGGGGCACCGGAAACAGGAAATCCCCTGTGCATCAAGGACTTGCGCCATTTTTGTGATGATAGTTTCCATGTTAGATTTTGAAACGCTGGATAATTCCTCTGAAACGCATACATCATGCTCTGCAACAACAGAATCCGCCTGTGGATCTGTTTCCTCCGGCAAGGTGATATTGATCTTCAGGACCATGGCAACCTCCTCTTTGTCAACGAGAACATCTGATATCTGGAACATGGTGGAAAGGTAGCTGTGCAGATAGATCACACTGCCTGTCCTTCCAGGGAAAGACATTAAGGAGATATAGTCCATATTAGCGAATTTTTTCAGTACACGTCCTGTTGTGGCTTTGGAGATGCCCCAGCGGACAGCCATCTCACTGTAGGCTACCAGCGGAGAGCCGGTGCCGTTGCGGAGATAGACAACCGGACCGATCTCCGAACCCTGCACCTGGCTGTCGTTATAGACAGCGGACATCCACAGATCCAGCAGGATATCCATTTCAGAACAACGGCCGGCACTGACCAGTTCTGTTGCAACCACAACCGGCATGAAGAAAAATCCGGTCTCTTTTTGGCAGGGGCAGTTGTAGTCCAGTACGGTATTATGCTTTTTCCAGTCACGGATCTTGTATTTGACCACCTTTCCACGGTCAAGGAAAAGATAGGAGATAAGATGGCGTTTCTGCAGCTCGTCCAGAATGGAGACTGCCTGGCACTGAAAGCGGGTACGGAACCATGTGGACAGTTCCTTCACGGTACAGATCCATTCACCGGGATATACCGTATAGACGATACCGTCTATGCGGAGGTAAGAAGTACGGAAATTTGCATAGTTGCAAAGTACCGTATAATAAAAAAGACCGGAGCCCCCGCCAGTGCGAATGCTTCGGTCTGCCATTAAGTTCTGGATAAATTGCCGGTAGATCCGGCAGCGTGGATAATCCACGATCTGTTTGATCTCTAATTGATATTCTGACATAGAACCCTCCATAGATCAGCAGAGCCTGTTTTGGAATAACAAAGTCCATATTCGTTGCCATCCGGTGACGGCTGTGGTAAAATAACACAGTCCGATGCGGCTCAACAGTTTCAATTTGAGTACACATCAAAAACAAAATACAGACTTTAAAGGGAATTGATCTTCTCAGATCAGCATAAAATTCAGATGATGATTCTGCTAATTTTCTGCTAATCGGCGTTCCTGAAAACGGCTTCTGCTAATTTTTTGCTAATTTGATGAAAGTGAATAGTAGTAGATAAAATTGTGCAATATGCAATAAAAAAGCACAATAAGCTGGGTTCTACGAGGACACTTTAGACATAAAAGAGCATGAAAAGATGTGTAAGGTAACCGTAGGACAAGGTATAAGTTTTCCTCCTAAGCGAAAGGCCGTGGGTTCGAATCCCGCCAGAGACGCCAGCAAACACGCCGAAAACCATTGATTTATCAAGGTTTTCGGCTTTCTTTATCTTTACTGCTTTCTTGCTTCTTGCAGTAAAAAATTTCTCACAGCCATGAAAATGTTTGTGATCAACTGAATTTCTTTGCTGGTGAAAGTTGAAAGAATATGTGATCTGCTTAACAGAATTCATCACAATATTTACTATTATTCTGGATGGAGATTATGAGAGGTGAGAAAGGGAATGATGAAAAATAAACGAAGAAAACATATCGCACTGTTAATAGTGTTTCTATTGATTTTCTTTCTTTGCAAAAGTTGTTGTGATGCTTTATTTGTTTCCGATTGGGAGAGCTATACTTCGCCACAGGGTACAAACACGGTTATTGTGGAGTATGACCATGTATGCCGGCCGTATGTTTACAAAAAGACATGGTTTGGAAAAAAGCATATATGGACTTATCCGGGCAGTGGTTTTATGGAAACCGTATCTTTTGGCGTGGAATGGTTGTCGGAGGATGAAATCAAAATGACATATGATGATCTGAAGGATGAATATGATGAAGTATTTTTTATTACAATACCATGATTGGCACATTCAGAGAGGAAGCCCGCAGGTTCGGCAGAAAACTGGAGATCCATTATACTCCCAAACATGGGAGTTGGTTAAATATTGCAGAAATAGAACTTAATGTAATGACACGCCAGGGCCTGTCGTGAAGGATTGAGGACATGAATTCCCTCCACCGGGAGCTGGCGGCATGGGGGAGTGACCGCAATGAACATGCAGCTTGCATCCAATGGCGGTTCACTACTGACAAAGCCAGAACTAAATTGGTGTCACTCTATCCAAAATTTGTATGTTTTTCTGCTATTTATACCGATTATAGAGATTTGTGTTAGATTAAATATAAACAAGACAGTATACTTGTGAACTGATACATTTGCATTTCGTCAAATGACTTACCTGAATTTCCATTTGCTGTGTTGACTTTACTTAACGATGGTATCGCATCGCCTCGTTCAGCTACCTTGCAAGGTGAAAATTCATTCCACGACATATGATTGAAAATGAGCGTATCAGCGCATTATCCATTGTTCCGATATACCGTTGGCGTTACATCATAGAGCTGACGGAATGATTTGGTAAAATAGCTCATGTCCGAAAATCCACAGGATGCTGCAATTCCTGATATACTCTTTTCTGTATGACGGAGCATATCGGCAGCATGCTGGAGGCGGCGTTCCTTTAGAAAGCGGATTGGTGACACACCGATGCTGCGCCGGAAACAGCGCATGCATTCAGTTGTGCTGATACAGGCGCTTTCTGAAATTTGTTCCAGTGTCAGTTCTTCCGCATAATGCTCTTCCAGGAAAGAGAGCATAGCTTTCATGCGCTCCATATCCCGTCCTTCCTGTTCTGAAAGGTGATATTCTTTCTCTAAAGGCGAACTGGAAAGTCTTGCGGTAAATTTGGTCAGCAGATAACGGATATCGTTTTCAAACCCGGCATTCTGATTTTCCTGTATCTGCCACAGATGGGAAAAGAATGCCGGGAAATTGTTGTTGTTTCCAATGGGAAACGAAACTATTTGAGGAAAATCCGGTTTCCCAAGAGGCTGAATGCAATGAAGCCAGAAGATACTGTCCATGCTGCCAATCAGTCGTGGATGGAATACGACAGAGCGGTATTCACAGGGGGCATCATCTGCCTTCCATATGTTGTGTAAAGCACCTGCCTTGATAAAACATCCTTCTTTAGCTGTCAGTGTGACAGAAGTTCCTCCGGCGCCTGCTACAATGGTGCCATGATGAATCAAAATCAATTCCAGCTCGTCATGCCAGTGCCAAATTACGGTGTTGCTGACAAGATCACCATGATAAAACGCCACGGGAAAAGTGGTATGTCCATGTCGTTCCAGCTGTCGTTCATTTTTATCTGTCGTAACATTAAGCCGTAGATCCTGCACAATGGTATCCTCCTTTGTTTGCCCGAATCGTCATAGTATATTGGTGATTTTATTCTACCCAAAACATCTTGGTGGTGATATTATACCAGTATTAAAGAAACAGATCCAGAAAAATTTATCTTCGGAGGTGCTATATGGAAAAATCAGGTAATAGCTCAGGGGGTACATCAGCCTCATCATGTGCATTTAGAATTTTTGAATACATACCACCAGTTCGGCAGCGGACTTTTATGGTGATGCTTGCCGGTATCGGAATTATGGGGATTGGCGTTGCGCTGTTTAAACTGTCTCTCATGGGAAATGATCCGCATACAGCCTTGATGATAGCGATTGGAGACCGGCTGGGGGTGGACTTTTCCTTTGTTTTATTTATAGTGAACTGCCTCTGGTTTTTTGTGGAATGGTACTCAGGCAGAGACTTGATTGGAATTGGGACTTTTATAAACTGGTTCTTTGTGGGGCCACTGGCCTCCATCTGTGAAAGGGCAGTATTGTCTGTCTGGGGCGTACCGGCAGGGTTGGATGCAAGAATATGGCTTATGATGGCAGGAGTGATAACCTTGAGTCTGGCCTGTGCTCTGTATCAGACAGCAGACATGGGTGTGGCCCCTTATGACTCTCTATCCATCATCATTTCCCGTAAAAGCAGAATGCCGTATTTACGATGCAGGATACTGACGGATTCTCTCTGTGCACTTACAGCGTTTTTGCTGGGTGGACTTATCGGAGTGGGAACATTGGTTTGTGCCTTGGGCCTGGGACCGTTTATCACTTTCTTTTCAAAAAAAGTGGCACGGCGCATTATCCCGGTGTCTGAAAAAATATAACTTCATCCTGACAGGATAATCCTGCCAAACAGACATATTGTTTATAAAATATTTAATTCTGATATTGCTTTTTATTTAGTATGGAGTATTAGAATTACCATATCAGAAGGAAAGCGGCAGAATTTAAAAAATGTTTCTCTTATTTAGATATATTGTGGTTCCTGCGAAATGCAGTATAATAACAGTAGTATTTGGAACCAAAAGATTTGCTGTCTGTATATTGTGGCAATTGTGGAAAAAACCGGATGTAAATAAGGCGGGGCAGGAAATCAGAAGCCTTTCTTTTCGGCTTGTGGGTTTTGGGAGATGCGGGAATGAGAATAAAAACAGTAAAAAGACGGATATTTTTGTCAAATACCTTAATGGTGCTTGTGACACTGGTTATTTTCCTGATAATCAATGCGTTGGCAATTAAAGTATATGCAGAATCTATTGAGCACGAATTTAAAGCTGCCGTTGAGAAAGAAATGGATGAAGACGGGCTGGAGGAACTGGTGGAGGGATTCACCATACGCAAAAAAGAATTTATTCTTCTGTTTTTGGCTGATGGAGCCCTATGTATCACGGGATTGCTTTTTGTAAGCCAGATTTTTACGAAAAGCCTGACAGATCACATTATGGAACCTTTGGATGTTTTATCAGAAGGGGCGGCGCGAATCAGGGAAAATAATTTAACACAGGATATTGAATACAGCGGGGAGGAAGAATTTGAAAATGTCTGCCATACTTTTAATGAGATGCGTAGATCCATTCTGGGAGAGCAGGAAAAGAATCAGCGATATGAGAAAGCCAGAACCGATATGATTGCTGGGATTTCTCATGATTTGCGTACGCCCCTTACCGCAATCAGGGGAACGCTCAAGGGTTTGATTGACGGTATAGCCTCCACACCGGAACGTCAGAGGAAATTTCTGGAAACGGCTTATCAGAGAACGAAGGATATGGATGTGCTGCTGAACCAGTTATTTTATCTTTCAAAGCTGGAAACCGGAAATATGCCGTTGGATATGAGAAATATAGATATTGCCGATTTTATTGGGAGCTATGTAAAAGGGAAACAGGCAATTTTGGAAAATGAACCGATAGAAATTATGGTTGATTTGGAAGTAACAGAGGGGAACACGGTTGCGGATCCGGAACAGCTTCAGCGTATTTTTGATAATCTTTTGGAGAACAGCAGGAAATATGGGGGAGTTACTTTATTAAAAATCAGGATTTCTCTGAAACAAACGAAAAAAGGTTTTTGCATTTGCTTTTCAGACAATGGGGAAGGGGTGTCGGAAGACAAGCTGCCTTACATTTTTGAAGAATTTTATCGAGGAGATGAATCCAGAAATAAAAAGGAGGGAAATGGACTTGGACTTTATATTGTGAAATTTCTGATAGAGGCCATGGGCGGCAGCGTTTGGGCAGAAAGTGCGGACGGACTTGCCATATATATGGAGCTGCCAGAGGGAGGAAATAGGAATGTCAGATAAAAAACGTATACTGATTGTAGAAGACGATGAGGATATCGGCATGGTAGAAGAAGCTTATTTGGAGGCGGCAGGCTTTGATACGTTTATTGTGTCAGACGGCACAAAAGTTTCCGCTTTGCTTCAAAAGGAATCATTTGATCTGGTTTTGCTGGATTTGATGCTGCCGGGGAAAAGTGGTTACGAGGTATGCAGAGAGATACGGGATATGGTGGACATTCCCATTCTTATGGTAACGGCAAGGACGGAATCCATAGATAAAATATTGGGCCTGGGAATGGGGGCGGATGATTACATTGGCAAGCCCTTTGATCCAACGGAGCTGGTAGAGAGAGTCCTTGCAAATATAAGACAGCATGACCGGTTGTTAAGGAAGCTGCCGGAAGAAAATACACAGGAGATGCGGATTGCTGATTTGCGTATTTTTGTCAACAGCTGAAAGGTATATAAAGGAGATAAAGAAATTCGGCTCCCCAACCGGGAATTTGAGCTGTTAAAATTTCTCGCGCTGAATCCCAATATTGTGTTTTCAAAGGAACAGCTATTTGAAAAAATATGGGGCTATCATTATGTCGGGGACAGCACAACGGTGATGGTACATATTAACCGGATTCGTGAAAAGATTGAAGGCGACAGTAAAAACCCGAAAATACTGGAAACAGTATGGGGAGCAGGGTATCGCCTGAATAAATAATTTATCTGGAGGATGAAATTATGTGGATGCTTTATGCAGTAGGCTCTTCCTTTTTTGCAGGAATTACGGCAGTTCTTGCAAAATGTGGAATCCGGAAAACAGATTCCGATGTCGCTACTGCGATTCGTACGGTTGTGGTATTCCTGTTTTCCTGGCTGATAGTATTGATTACGGGTACATGGACAGGAACGGATGGAATACACGGAAAAACTGTTTTGTTCCTCGTATTATCCGGACTTTCCACCGGAGCGTCCTGGTTATGTTACTTTCATGCACTGCAAAAGGGCGATATCAGTAAGGTGGTGCCCATTGATAAGTCCAGCACAGTACTTACTATTTTTCTGGCCCTTATTTTTCTGCATGAAGGATTTACATGGGAAAAGGCAGTGGCAATGATTTTGATTGGACTGGGAACGCTCTTAATGATTTTAAGAAAAGAGGAAACGACAGAAAAGGATCATGGAAACTGGATGGTTTACGCGATTCTTTCCGCAGTGTTTGCCAGTTTGACAGCGATTTTAGGTAAAATCGGAATATCAGGAATAGATTCCAATTTTGGAACAGCAATCCGGACAACAGTAGTCCTGGCTATGGCATGGCTGATGGTTTTTATAAGCGGGAAGCAGGAAGAGATTAGAAAGATAGAGAAAAAAGAACTTGAGTTTATTGTGCTATCCGGATTTGCCACCGGAGCATCCTGGATGTGCTATTACCGTGCGTTACAGGAGGGGCCGGCCAGCGTGGTGGTCCCAATTGATAAACTGAGCATTCTTGTGACGATTGCTTTTTCAAGGATTGTGTTTCAGGAGAAACTGACAATGAAGGCAGCTGTGGGTGTTATCGGCATTACATTCGGTACAATATTGCTGGCAATCGCTTAGAAGAAGCTTCCTTTTTGGAGCAACATGAAAAATTTAAGAAGTATTTAGAAAATCCCCTCCTGTTTATTTAACACAGACTGTTGCAACAGCTGCAGAAAACATAACAGGAGGGATTTTTTGTACCACCCAAAGAGCACAGCGCAGCTCAATTCCCGGCTGTGCCGGGGCGAATGAAAGTAAAAGGCGGAAGTTGACTTTATTACAATCTTGTTTTAAAATAGTTTACAAAGAAGTTTAAAGATTTAAAGGGTATGTAAGGAGGCTGTTGTCTATGCGTAAACGGATTTTGGTAGTGGATGATGACATAATGAATTTAAGGAGAACTCAGATGATTCTGGAGAAATTTTATAATGTAATTCTGGCAGAATCCGGGAGAGAGGCTCTTGATGAGATTAAACATAAAAATTTTGATTTGATTCTTCTTGATATAGCAATGCCTCAGATGGATGGACTGGAAACCTTTAAGCGTATTAAGGAATCCAATGTGGACATTCCGGTTATTTTTCTGACGGCATCCGGATATGAGGACGATGTGCGGACTGCTATCAGCCTGGGAGCAATTAATTACCTTAAGAAACCATTTTACCCGAAAGAGCTGCTGAAAAGAGTTGCGTTGGCTTTGGGATTAAGATTGGAGGAGCAATGAGAACAAAAGGGCAGACAAGTATTCATCTGCTTCTGGCCAGTATTGTCACTATGTTTGGCATAATGCTGATTCTGATAACTATTGCCTTGTCATGGGAACCCTGGATGATTTTTGTTATCTTAACCGGCAATACCCTTGTATGGTGCCTTCATATCGGAAGGGTTGGTTCGGAAACCTTTTATGAGAATTTATGTTCCGGGCTGCTGATGGTTGGTTTTTTCTTCTTTGGAGTACATAGAATTATTCTTTATGAGATCCCTTCTGTAGCCTGTATGCTTATTCTTGTTTTCTCCATGTTTAATAAAAAGCGCCTGTTGTATATAACAGTTGCCCTATATGTGTTAGAGCTGATGTATCATATTTTTATTTTGCACACGATCAGTTGTGATATGGGGGCACAAAATCTCGTGCGCCTGGCGACAGGAGGTATGGTGATTACAGGTGTAATGTCCATAGCATTATACCGGATTAACAGAAGGCGGGATGAAAGGAAACAATATGACAATACTCTGGCGCAGCTGGAAACAGCAGGACAGCAGAATGCAGAATTTCTTTCCAATGTATCCCATGAGCTCAGAACTCCTATCAACATGGTTCTTGGAATCAGTGAGGTAATATTGGAAAAAAATATTTCTCCTGAAATTCGGGCAAATATGAATTCCATACAGATGGCCGGAAAACGTCTGTCCAACCAAATCAGCAATATGCTTGACTACACGGAAATTGTGGAGGGGACGCTGACTCCGGTTAAGGAACCGTACAGGATCAATTCTCTGGTTAATGATCTTATTACCATGACAGCTATGCAGAGCAGCAAACATCAGCTGGAGATGGTGTTTGATCTGGATCCGAAAATGCCTTCCGTTCTCATCGGCGATGTGGAAAAAATTTCCCATATTCTTAAAATTCTTCTGGATAATTCCATTAAGTTTACGGAAGAAGGTGGAATCTATATCTCCATCCGATTCAGAAAGGAAAGCTATGGAATTAATCTGCTTATAGATATCCATGATACGGGAATCGGCATGACCAATGCCCAGATAAGCCAAATGTGTACCGATTTTTACCAGGCAGATTCCGGAAGCAGCCGTTTTGCCGGGGGACTGGGGCTGGGCCTGCCCATTGCCCGGGGTCTGCTTCACGCGATGGGCGGATTCTTCCATTTCGACAGCCATGAGCAGGAAGGACTTCATGCACAGATTACCATTCCCCAGGGGGTGGCCAATGATACGCCTGCCATGATTGTTTCCCGACCGGATAAGCTTTGCATCGCATGTTATTTTCGGCCGGAAAAATACGCAAGTGATGAAGTGAGGAGATATTATGACAACATGATTCTTCATATGATGCAGGGACTTCATCTCGAAGGCTACCAGGCCCATAATTTTGAAGGGCTGCAAAAGCTTCAGAACGGCCATGCACTGACCCATGTATTTATTGCACAGTCAGAATATGAAGAAAATATCGCTTATTATGAGGAGCTTGCGGAGAGGCTTCAGGTTGTTGTAATTGCGGAACAGGAGTTTATGCTGAGCAAATCCAGCAGGCTTTTGATAATTCATAAACCATTTTTTGCTCTTTCCGTAGTAAATCTGTTAAACGGCGAGATTGATGCAAACGGATTTGATGAGGCACAGGCTGCAGGCCGCAGACCATTTTTCTGTGAAGGCATCCGGGCTTTGGCTGTTGATGATGAAGAGATGAATCTTTTAGTTGCAAAAGGGGTATTAGGCAGCTATGGGATACAGGTGGATACCTGTCTCAGCGGAAGAGAGGCAGTGAAGCGCTGTGCCGCTGTTTCTTATGATATTATTTTTCTGGACCATATGATGCCTGGATTTGATGGTGTGGAAACCCTGAAACAAATCCGGGGGCTTAACAATGGAGCCTATAAGGAACTGCCAATTATTGCTTTGACGGCAAATACGATCAGCGGTGCGCGGGAAATGTTTAAGCATGAGGGTTTTACGGAATTTATTCCCAAACCCATTGAGCGTCCTGTGCTGGAGCGTACACTGCGTAAGGCGCTGCCTGACAGCCAGATTAAGTATGACGAAATACAGCCAGCATCGGAGATACTTCCGGATGAAATCCCATCGGCTGCACCGTCCGTTAAAAAGAAGCGTAAGAAAAAAAAGAAGAATATCCGGACTGCTGAGACGGCTTTCATCCAAAGTGCGTCCGCAGTTCGCGTTGATTTGGAAAAGGCGTCCGGGGATTTGCCGCAGGAGAGCAGTCAGACGGAACAGGAGGAACGGCTGACAGAGAAAAAGACCCCTGATATCGAGACTTCAGAAGATCCTTTACCAGAAACAAATTACCCGTTTGAGCATGAAGAGGTTTTGGAGAGTCCTTCTCTGCTGCCCTATAAAGCTCTCAGCCATATCGGAATAAATGTGCAGCTGGGTCTGGATTACTGTGGTGGGGAAGAAGAATTTTATTTGGAAATGTTGCGGATGTTCCGCTCCCAGGCCAATGCAAAGAAGGATGAGATTATCTCTTTATATGATTCTGCCAACTGGAAGGACTATGCCACCAAGGTTCATGCATTAAAAAGCACATCCCTGACGATTGGAGCGGAACGGCTGGCGGATCAGGCAAAACTGCTGGAAGAAGCCGGAAAGAAAGAAGATATTGAATATATCCGTCATGGTCATCCCACATTACTGCATCTGTATGACGAAATCTGTGATACTCTGGCCGGATTATAAATGAAAAACAGGAGGAAACACTGGTGTGTTAAATAAATGGTTTGAAATAATTTTTGACCATAAAATCAGTCTGCGGGAGCGGATGTTTCGTGTGGTCACAGGTATCTGCATGATTGCCCTGATAATCATATTGCCCATGGGAAGAAATCTCATGAATCTGATAATTCTTGCCGGCAGCCTTGCCGGCATGGCGGCTATCGTGAGAATCAGCATCCGAAGGGAATGTATCAGTGCAGGAGCCACGGCGATTACTGTTTTGCTTTTATTCGTGTTCCCCATAAGTTTTTTTACGGCAGGCGGATTTTACAGCGGAATGCCTGAATGGTTTGTACTTTGCTTTATTTATATTAACATTACCTTAGAGGGGAGACACAAAGCAATGTTTTTCCTCCTTTGTGCTGCAGAGACCCTTTTATGTTATTCTGCCGCGTTTTATTTTCCGAATCTTGTTTCTCAGAACACACCTGCCAGTTCTTACTTTGGTTCTGCCGTATCTGTGATTCTGGTGGGGATACTGATCAGTGTGCTGTTATTGTTTCTGACCAGGCTTTACGAAGAGGAAAATGAACTTTCCAGACAGCAGAAGAAAGAGATTGAAGAACTGAATAAGGCAGAAAACAGTTTTTTTTCCAGTATGAGTCATGAGATTCGTACCCCTATCAATACCATTATCGGGTTAAATGAAATCATTCTTCGTGGTGACATTCCGGATGATGTGGCCGAGAATGCCAGGAATATTCAAAGTGCCAGCAAGATGCTGCTTACGCTTATCAATGATATTCTGGACTTATCCAAAATAAAATCCGGAAATATGGAGATTATAAATGTTTCCTATGAGACAGGAGCTCTTTTTTCGGAAGTTGTCAATATGATCTGGGTAAAGGCCAGAGAAAAAGGCCTGGAATTTAAGCTGCATGTGGATTCTTCCATTCCAAGTATGCTCTGCGGCGATGAGATACGTATCAAGCAGATTCTTATCAATCTGTTAAATAATGCTGTAAAGTATACTAGTAAGGGTTCTGTCACCCTCTCTATCTGGTGTGAACGTTTAAGCCTTAACCGGGTACGTGTCTGGTATTCCGTAGAGGATACGGGACAGGGGGTAAAAAAGGAAAATATTCCTTATATTTTCAACGCATTTAAACGGGTAAACGAGGAAAAAAACCGCCATATCGAGGGTACTGGCCTGGGGCTTAGCATTGTCCATCAGCTGGTAGAGCTGATGGGAGGAGAAATCAGCGTCAACAGCGTTTATACCAAAGGTTCTGTCTTTCTGGTGATGTTGGAGCAGGACATTGTAGACGATAGGGAACTGGGGACCTTTACCCTGGATTCCCGTGTGAAGATTCGTGAGGGGGAACAATACAGGCAGAGTTTTGAGGCGCCGGAAGCCCATATCCTTGTTGTGGATGATAATGAGATGAATCTGATGGTGGCGAGGAAGCTGCTGTCTTCCACGAAAATCCATCTGGACACGGCTTTAAGTGCCGTGGATTGTCTGCGTTTGACGCAGATTCAGCATTATGATGCGATTCTGATGGACCATCTGATGCCGGAGATGGATGGAATCCAGTGTCTTCACGCACTGCGTACACAGCCGGCAGGGCTGTGCCAGGATGTTCCTGTAATCGCCCTGACTGCCAATGCGGGAAGCGATAATCAGCTTCTGTACCGCAAGGAAGGTTTCAGCGGTTATCTGGCAAAGCCAGTCAGCGGAGCCCTTCTGGAGGCAGCCGTATTAAGCATTCTGCCAAAGGAACTGGTAAAATTAAATGAAACTGCCAATACGGTAGACGCAGGAAAGGATGTCCTGATTTTTGAACAGGCCAGAAGAGTGTCCATTATGGTAACGACCGACAGTGTATGTGACCTTCCTGAAGTGCTGACGAAGGAATTCAATATCCATATATGTCCTTACTATGTCTGCACAGACCAGGGGCGTTTTCTGGATGAACGGGAGCTGAGGGCAGACGAGCTGCTGTCCCATATAAGCGCAGGAAAAAATGGCTTCTCCCAGCCGCCGGATGCAGATGACTATGAAAAATTTTTTGCGGAGCGGCTGACAGAGGCTCAGAATGTAATCCATATTACCATGGCAAAGCATGCCAGCGAGGGATATGCCAATGCTTCGGAAGCCGCAAAATCTTTTGAGAATGTTACGGTTCTGGATTCGGGCCATCTCTCAAGCAGTATGGGACTGATCGTATTGTATGCTGCCTATAAGGCAGAAAACCATGCTTCAAAAGACGAAATCATCCAAACCGTAGCACGGTTAAGACGGTATATCTCATCGGCTTTTATCATAGAGAGTGCTCATTTTATGTGTCAGTCAGGAAGAATATCCAGACGCGTACAGGTTCTTTGTGACGCACTACTTCTGCACCCCGTTCTTGTGCTTCGAAACAGCAGGATGGTTGTAGGAGGCATAGAGATTGGCGGTTTTGCCCGCGCTGCGAAACACTATGTCCGAAGGGTATTTATGAATGCGAGAAATATTGACCGCCGCATTCTGTTTATTACCTACGCAGGGATGGATACGGAAAAACTGAAATATATACAGGATCTGGTACAACAATATTGTCCTTTCGAAAGAGTCTATGTACAGAGAGCCTCTTCTGCCATTGCCAGTAACTGTGGTCCTGGTGCCTTTGGACTTTTGTTTATGAAAAAGAATGATGATTCCATTTCCCTCTCTGAAGCATCCAGGTTGAATATGGGCTCATAGGCCGGTTCTTAGTATATGTCCGGGCACCAGATTCATCTTATATTGAACTTATATGTATGTTAAACTGATTTTGCCTGTTTAGGTAAAGCACCAAAGTCCGGATAGGTATTCATAAAATATTTCGACTGGATTTTTGATATGATGGGGGGTAGATACAGCATATGTTAGAAGGAAAGAAAGCTATTTTATTTGATTTTGACGGCACATTGGTTGATTCTGTGGGAGTCTGGAATGAGGTGGACAGAAAATTAATCAAGGCGCTGGGGGGGAAGGAAGTTCAGGAGGCCAAAATCCAGGAGCAGAGAGACTCCGTCTTAAGAAAGTTCAGTACAGCCAGGAACCCCTATGAGGAATATTGCGGGTATCTTGGAGAAAAATATGGCTCTTCCATGAAGCCGGAGGAAATTGTCAGGCTGCGATATCAAATTGCCAATGAATATTTAACCGGCATCATCGACTATAAACCAGGTGCTGAAATCTTTTTAAAGAAATTAAAAGATGCAGGTTTTATTTTGGTAATTGCCACAACTACGAAGAAAACCAATATGGACATTTACCGCAGTGCCAATAAAAATATTATGGCAAAGGCGCCGCTGGAAGAATATTTTTCAAAGATTTATACAAGAGAAGATGCGAAAGAAATAAAGCCGAATCCGGAAATTTACTATCGTGTCATGGATGAGCTCAATGTAACAGCCGGGGAATGCCTTATTTTTGAAGATTCTCTGATTGGAATTGAAGCGGCTAATCGGGCAGGAATTCAGGTTGCGATTATGTATGACAAATACTCGGATCACGAGCGGGATGAGATCAACCGGCGGGCAGATTATTGTTTTGATAACTATGGAGATGTCCTGAAGGTTATTGAAGAAGAAATATAATAGTGGGAACAAACTGTTTTACTGCCGGCCATCAATGATAGCCGGCAGTATTTATTGTCGGTGGAGAATCGTAACAGACAATATGTAATAAGAAATTGCAACGGTTCAGATAGCCTGAGCTGTTACTACGAGAACGTTTACATCGAAGGTTTTTATCATAAATCATTGACAAAACATAGGATATCTGTTATTTTAAATACAGAACATATGTTCGAAAAAGGGAGGGGATCGATTGAAAAAAATTATTTATTGCCTGGTTTGCCACCAGAGATTGTTTGATGCAGATGTTATGGTCAGCGGGGAGATTGAAATTAAGTGTCCAAGGTGCCGTAGAGTACAAAAGATTATTTTGCCGGAACCCGGAATAAGCAAGAAAGAAACTACTACCTAGCAATGGAACAACGTGTTACCGAATGGCAGGAGATATATTTTCGATGCAAAAATATATCTCCTGATTTTTTTGTATATTTTTTTATTATGAAAGGAAGGGGTATGATGGATTATTATATCATGATGGGAAAGGAAAAGGTTATGGTAACAGAAAGTGTTTACAAAACCTGGTGTCGTGGAGAGAGAAAGGAAAGATATTTTCGGGAAGGGGATGTGGGAAACGGTGTGTTTTCTTATGATGCACTGGATACAGAAGACTTTAATGGATGCGATCTGTTTTCTGATCCGGAGCAGCTTTCCACAGAGGGAATGGCCGAAAGAAATCTTATGCTGGAACGACTTAAAGAGGTATTAACTGATTTGCCGGAAGATGAAAAAGAGCTTATTTTTAATCTTTATGTACAGGAGGAATCCCTGAGGCAGGTGTCCAGGCAAAAACATGTCCCATTATCGACACTTCAATACCGGCATAAAAAAATTTTGAAAAAATTAAAAATAAATATAGAACATAAGTTCGATTCAACGGATAAATCTTGTAACGTTACGAAGGGAACAGAAAAACAAAAAGAAAAGAGGGATTCGGAATGGGACAGGCAGTGAAGATTGTTGTAAATGTATTTTTTCTGTGCACCGTGATTCTGGCAGCGCTTTTGTTTTTGCCCCGGGCGGCAGGCATGCAGATATATGCTGTTTTAAGCAGCAGCATGGAGCCGGCTCTTCCTGTGGGAAGTATGATTTATGTCAGGCCCTGTAAGCTTCCTGAAGAAGTTCTGGAGCACGATATTATTGCTTATGAAGCTGGCGACGGCCTTGTGGTCCACAGGGTGATTCACGCGGATGGAGAAAATGGACAGTATGAAACCAAGGGTGATTTTAATAAGACAGCGGATGAAACCATGGTCTCGTTTGAAAATATCATTGGAAAAGTGAAATTTCATATTCCATTTACAGGGTTTTTCCTGATGTACATACAAAAAGGTCCTGTTCGGTATCTGCTCTTGGTGTCCGGCTCCATTTTAGTGGCGCTGGCGCTGCCTTTAAAAAAGAAGGAGGAAAATGAATATGAAAACAAAATGGAATCAGAGGGGTAAATTTCTGGCGGCTGTTGCCTTAATTGCAGTGTTCAGCATTGGCGGCATCCGTGCCTATATGACAGATCATGAGACTGCTGTCAATGAATTTACTGTGGGTAAAGTAGACTTTAATCTGTACGAATCGGCATGGGATGGAGAAGGACCGGATGGAAGCTATATCGCTTCCGATTCCAACGCTCTTGGCATAAATCAGGCAAAGAATATTTATTCCGGAAAGGTAATTAACAAGAATCCGGCTGTCAAAAATAACAGCAAAAATGATGCCTATTTCAGAATGTATGTGAGAATTCCAGTGGCCAGTGTAGTAACAGCAGACAGGAGTGGAAGAATTTTGAACGGTGGAATGGCTGTGGAAACGGATCTGTTTACCTATACGGAGAATGCCGGAACAGGCATGAGGAAGATTTCAGATTATTATGAAGGCGGGATTGCCTCAGACTCCAACGCCGGAAGAAGATATCATGTTTACGAATACGCCTATACGGGAGGCGGCTGGACCGAAATTCCGCTGCCGGCAGGACGGAATATTCCGGCGCTGTTCAACCAGGTGGTATTTGCCAATGTGATTGAAGGGCAGATAGATGGAAATCTTGAGTTCATAAAGGTAGACTTTAAGGCCATTCAGTCTGGCGGATTTACGTCTCCGTCAGAGGCATGGCTCACTTACGGAAGACAGAATCCGTAATTCAGTAACAGTTCAGCCTTGCGAAGATTCCAGGTAGCAGTTCAGTGTACATTTGAACTGCTACCTTTTATGGCCAGATATAGAGGCTTTCAATCATTATTGATGTTGTAAAAGCTCCAGGAGCTCTCCGCCGGGCCCTGTGAAGAAAATATTCCGGATTCCACCGAAAATTGGCATAGTCATGGGGGTTTCTGTGCGGAAGGTGGTAATGCCGCAGGTTTTAAGTTTTGCGACTGCTGCATCAATATCATCCACTTCAATGGCAATATGAGGGAACATGCCGCCTTCTGCTGTTACAGGGCTTCCATCATGGGGTTCTATGATTTCCAGAAAAAATCCCGGCATCTGTACCATTACAATATGATTGGTGCCCGCCGGTTTTTTTACATCGGCGTGGTCCGTGACAGTTCCGCCCAGGGATTCATAAAATCTGACGGAAGCTTCCAGGTCCTTTGTAAAGAGGGCAATATGGGCAAGACCGGTTAAATGCTTCATAATTATATCTCCTTAATCAAATTTTTTCTTAAAATATATTTCTGTTTTTGGATGGAGCAGAAATCTCTCGACATTCCAGTCGCCTTTTTTGTCAAACGTAACCAGCTGATATCCTGCTCTGTCATTGTAGGAAAGATAGTTACCCAGATAATCGCATCCTGTTTTTAAGGAATCGGAAGTAAATTGAGGAACGCCATAAACAGTCCCTGTGTAGCTTCCATGAACGTGGCCATTGAATAAAGCAGTGATTTTTCCACTTTTGAGGATTCTGGAGAAACGGGAACCCATAGTAAGGCCCATGGATCTGGCAGCCTCCATCACCGGATGATGCATAAGAAGAATGGTGCCTCTGGCAGCCGGCCTTAACAGAATGTCTTCCAGATAATCAAGGGCGTCATCTCCCAAAACTCCCTCCAGGCCTTTTTCATAAGAACTATCTAAAGAAACAAAACGAAAACCTTTTATGGAAAGACAGGAATAATAAGGATCTTCTGAGGACGGTTCTTCTAAAAAGCCCTGTCGGAAAGCACCACGGATATCGTGATTTCCCATAGTACAAAGTATGGGAACATCAGGAAGTGCAGAGCTGATCTGCTGCTTTAAATACCGATAATGGCTGGAATTTCCTTCATGGGTAAGGTCACCAGTGATCAGAATAATATCCGGATTCCGATTTTTCAAAGTTTCCAGACATTGGGGAAGCAGGTTTTCCACAAGAAGTCCCTTTTCTTTTAATAATGTGGATATCTGACTGGAATCTTCCGGGTTGTAGTGGATATCGCTTAAGTGAGCGATGGTGATTGTGTTCATAAACACCTCCCTGTATGTTTTCCTCTTTCTTATAGTATAATATCACTAAAAAGGAAACTCAATAGAAAGTTTTGAGTAACAGTTTGGGAGAGATATCTGAACTGTTACAAATTTACAAGCTACGGAAATTATGTTATACTGAAAGAGCTATGAGGCATTATATTGTATTAGATTTAGAGTGGAATCAGAGCACCGCGGGGAAGGAAACGTCTGTGGAACATCTTCCCTTTGAAATATTTGAAATTGGTGCCGTTAAACTGAATAAAAAATTTGAAAAAATATCGGAATTTCACCGCCTGATTCTTCCAACAGTGTATAAGGAGATGCACTATATTATTTCTGAGGTAACTCATGTGACAATGGAAGAGCTTCAGGCTCATGGAGAGCCTTTCAGGAAAGTCATAAGAGACTTTGTTCGCTGGTGCGGCAGTGATTATATTTTCTGCACCTGGGGATCCATGGATCTCACAGAGCTTCAGAGGAATATGGCTTATCATGGGGTGGGGAATCCCTTTAAGAACCCATTACTGTTTTACGATGTGCAGAAGTTGTTCAGTATTTTATTTTCCGATGGGAAGACCAGGGATGCCCTTGATTATGCAGTGGACTTTTTCGGCCTTGAGGCGGATGAACCTTTTCACAGGGCGCTGATGGATGCGGAATACACAGGGCGAGTTATGAGGGAACTGGAGTTTTGGAGAGTGGTTCCGTATGTATCTGTGGACTACTACCGGGTTCCCGGAGGCCCGGAGGAAGAATTTACGCTGGAATTTCCGGATTATTCCAAATTTGTATCCAGGACCTTCGAGACGAGGGAGGAGGTCATGAGCGATAAAAAAGTCACGGATATGATTTGCTATAAGTGTCACCGGATGCTGCGGAAGAAGGTGCGCTGGTTTTCCTATGGACAAAAGTATTATCTGTGTCTGGCAGTCTGCCCGGAGCATGGTCCGGTGAAAGGAAAAATTCGCATTAAGAGGGCAGAGAATGGCGACTTATTTGCCGTAAAAACCCAAAAGCTGGTGACGGAAGAAGGGGCAGAGCTGATTGTAAAGAAAAAAGAAGAGACCAGAATCAGGCGGACTGAGAAAAGTAAAATGAAGAAACATACGGAAGCTTTTGTAAATTTGGTGTTTAAGAAGTAGATAAAATGGAAAAGGAGTTTCACCAAAAAAGCGAAACTCCTCTTTTATCTGTTATCTTCGCCGGAGACGGTCCCAGAAGCCCTGTTTTTTATATTTGTTTTTGGAACGAAGATGTTCTTCCATAATCATATCAAATTCCGTGACAGAATATCCCCACCGTTTCAGGCGGCTTTCACGGCGTTCGCGGCGAAGAGAGAGTTCTTTTTGTTTTCGATATTCCCGGTATGAAAGAATCCCAAAGACGAGGGCTCCAATAACGGCCAGAACAGCTATTACAAACAGAACTTTTTTAAGTATGGAAAAGACAGAGGATATTTTTTCAGAGGAATTGGAAATCTGATTTTCTTTGGACTGATCTATTTGGACCGGGTCAGGAGTTTCCGCTGCTTTTGCGGTCACTTCTATGGTGGCGACCGCCCCGGAATCTCCGGAAGATTCCAGAGCCTCTATGGTTCCCGGAGTAAAACCAGGAATAGTGTTGGCCTCAAGGAAGGCCTGTCCTACCTTTATATTCCCGTACATGTAATCAATGCGGGCAACAGCCGTATCAGGAGCACTTCCCTTTAAATTATAGTCTAAAGATGAGGTTACATCAGAAAAATCACCACCATTGGGAAGGGTGATGACACTTCCTTTATCAATGGAAAGGCGGGTGGATTCACCGGGAATAATTCCGGAAATGGTTAGATCATTTTCTATTTTTTGATAAGTGCTGTCTTTATCTGCAATGGCAATGGATTTGAAATTTTGAAAACCAAAATCTAAAAGTGTTCTGGTATCGGTATAGTGGGTCTGATGCCCGTTTAAAACTACGGCAACTAATCTGAGCCCGTCCCGTTCCGCACAGGTTACCAGAGTGTTGCCTGCCAGGGAGGTATATCCTGTCTTTCCTCCGATGATTCCGTCATAATAGACGGAGTCATTTTTTTTCAGCATACGATGGTGGGCGTAATACCGCCAGCCATTGGGATATTGCTGGAGCTGTCCTGCCAAAACGTCATAATATGTTGTGGAATCAATTTCCACAAAGGTAGGATTTTCAAAAGCAGCCTGTGAGATCAGTGCCATATCATAGGCAGAAGTATAATGATTTTCGTTGTTTAAGCCGCTGGGATTTGCAAAATGAGAGTTAGTACAGCCCAGGGATTCGGCTTTCCGGTTCATGAGATCTGCAAAGGCTTCGATACTGCCGGAGCAATGCTCTGCCAGAGCGTTTGCGACTTCGTTTGCGGACTGGAGTAACAGCGCGTAAAGGCAGTCCCGGACACTTAACTGGTCTCCGGTACGTGCCCCCAGGATGGTTGCACCCGGCTCCAGGGTGTTGACTGCCGTATGAGAAAAAGTGACAATATCATCCAGATCACAGTTTTCGATGATAATAAGGGCTGTGAGGATTTTTGTGATACTGGCCGGATAGTAGGATTCATTTATATTTTTACCGTACAGGACTGCTCCGGAATTGACATCCATAACGATTCCGCCGTCAGCAGAGATGGAGATGCCAGAAGGCCATTCTGCAGCAGCCCATGCTTTATCAGCTGGCAGACACCCTAAAAAAAGGGAAAGGCAGAGTAAAACGCTAAAAATTTTTTTCATATAAAAAGTCCTTATTGATTCTATTTTGAAGAAGAAAAGAAAACCGTACAGAGTGCCAGAATATCCGCACTCTGTACGGCAAAGCTACGAAATCATTATAAAAGAATTTGCAGAAGAAGTAAAGAAATTTTATGATTGTTCCGGCGGGAATTTTGTATCCAGAAAAATAAATTAATTCCTAAAAATACAAGAACCAGCACAACAAATACAATGGCAATCCGAAGGGCAGTATCCATAAAAAATGGTTCCGGGACAATGTTAATGAGCATATCCGTTCTTGGATCCAGAATCCAGAGGTCATTATTAAAGAAAATATGGTGGAAAATAATAAAATATCTGGAAAAATCCGTGGATATAATGCCAATGAGAATCAGAACCACAGTGAAAAATACTCCGGTTCCCATACAAAGGGAAGCGGGGATGGCAGTAGAAAGAATTTTTTTTCTGTCTGCCCGGGAATCCTTCCATAACCAAAGAAACACTGCACAGACAGCTATAACAAGAAGGCCAATGCGCCGGATCCATAGTCCTCCAATAAACAATGTCCGCACATCCTCCATATGTGCAATTTCACGGGCGTTGAAAAATTCCCGGTATTCTCCTCCCATGGTGGTAAATACATGGAGATCTTCCCGATTTCCCCGTAAAAATGCCATCATTTCGTCTGTTACGGTGAGAAGGTCTTCCATGGTCATTTCCGGGAGATCTTTCAGTACCTGATATTTTGTATATTCCTTCTCATAATATCCTGGCGTCCAGTAGGCAACTGCTTCCACAGCTGTGATTAAAAACACCAGCATAAAACAGAAAGCGCAGAGTATGCCAATGGCGTATAAAAACCCGGTTTTCTTGTTTCTTGTGGTTCTGCTCATTTTATAGTACTCCGTTTGATAACTTTTAACCTTGTGAATTCTTCACGGTCCTTTTCCTCCAGAGAGTTGGCAATATCGGTGACCAGAGCCTGGTAGGAGGGGATTGTAATGTTCTTTAAAGCATTGGCCCGCTTCTGTGTTTTTTTGATGCTTTCAGCCAGGCGATAGGCAGATGTTTCCGTCATGGAAAGTCTGGCAGTCAGTTCTTTGACCCGCTCAAAAGCCAGACAGGCCTCGTCCAGAGAATCACTGGTGCTGTAAAAAGAATAAGGCGGCCGCTCTTTTTCCTTTTTTTCATACTCCACCAGAGGAATTTCTGTCCCCATGATGCTTCGTACCTTAATCCTTATGGAATCCTCCACCGGAACGGAATCGGCAATTTCTTCAACAAACCGGATTCCCAGCTCGATGTTGGCTTTTTGAAGGGCCTGATAGGCAGCAGTGAAGGTGGCATCAATTTGTGACTGGATTTCCCTTGCCTGATCGATGAGTCCCATGAGTTCCCTGAGCAGGATATTTCGCTTTTTGTCCATAAGCTCATATCCCTGGGTGGCCAGAGCCAGGGAGTTTTTTGCAAGAATCAGGTTGCCTTTGGTGGGAAATGTATTAGGGTTCATAAGATTCCCTCCTTATGAGGCATGATAATACTGGTCCAGAATTTTCGTGTCAATCCGGTCAAGTTCTTCTCTTGGAAGGAGTCCTAAAAGTTCCCACCCAATTTTTAATGTATCAAAAATAGTGCGGTTGTCATGGATATCCTGACCAACAAATCGGTGCTCAAATTCTTTGCCGAATTCAAGATATTTCTTATCCAACGGAGAAAGCTCATCCTCTCCGATTACAGAGGCTAAAGCCCTTGCATCCCCCACCCTGGCATAACAGGAGAAAAGCTGGTTCGCCACATCCTGATGGTCTTTTCGAGTAAAGCCTTCGCCGATCCCATCTTTCATAAGTCTTGACAGAGAAGGAAGAACGCTTATGGGCGGATATACCGACTGACCATGGAGAGCGCGGTCCAGAACTATCTGTCCCTCCGTGATATATCCGGTCAGATCGGGAATCGGGTGAGTAATATCATCGTTTGGCATGGTCAGAATGGGAATCTGCGTCACAGAGCCATTTACGCCTGCAACGATCCCGGCACGTTCATAAAGGGAAGCCAGATCACTGTAAAGGTAGCCCGGATAGCCCTTTCTGGAAGGAATTTCTCCCTTGGAGGAAGAAACCTCACGCATGGCTTCCGCGTAGGAGGTCATATCCGTCAATATAACAAGAATATGCATGCCTTTTTCAAAGGCCAGATATTCGGCAACCGTGAGAGCCACCTTTGGAGTAATGAGACGCTCCACCACAGGATCATTGGCCAGATTGATGAACATGGCCACATGGTCCAGAACGCCGCTTTCCCGGAAAGTTCTTTCAAAATATTCTGCTACATCATATTTTACACCCATTGCGGCAAAAACAACAGCAAATTTTTCTTCAGAATTGTCCCCCAGAGAAGACTGCATAACGATCTGGGCAGCCAGTCTGTCATGGGGTAAGCCGTTGCCGGAAAAAATTGGCAGTTTCTGACCGCGGATCAGGGTCATAAGGCCGTCGATGGCGGAAATTCCCGTGCGGATATAGTTTCTCGGATATTCTCTGGCTACCGGATTTAAGGGCTTGCCGTTCACGTCCAGCTTTTTTTCTGCCTGAATGGGACCAAGACCGTCAATGGGATTTCCGATTCCGTCAAAGGTACGTCCAAGCATGTCCCCGGAAACACCAATTTCCATGGGATGTCCGGTGAGTCGTGTGTGAGTATTCTTAAGAGCCATGTTTTCCGTACTTTCAAACACCTGGATGACAGCCCTGTCCTCGTAAGCCTCGATGATTCTTCCAAGTTTTTTTCCCTTCCCATTTACGGTCATTTCCACGATTTCGTCATAGGCAGCTCCGGAAACGCCCTCCAGAACGGCGAGAGGACCGTTTAAGGAGCTTAAGCCTAAATATTCAACTGCCATTTTCACATTCCTCCTTATGCGTTCCGCTCTATGACAGAATTATAAAATTCGTCAATCTGCTTTTTGTAGTCATCAAACTGTTCCAGATTGTCATTGGGCACATCATATTTAATGGCAATAATATGTTCAAAGACCTTTTCTTCTTTTAAAACAGACATGGGCATTCCCATGGCGATTAAAGCTCTGGACTTTTTATAGAGATAAAGGATCGTCTCCATCATTTTAAACTGTTTCTTCAGGGGCACACAGGTGTCATCTTTATGAAAAGCATTCTGCTGCAAAAAGCCCAGGCGGATTACCCTGGCAATTTCCAGAACCAGTTTCTGGTCATCAGGAAGAACGTCGGCGCCAATGAGCTTTACGATTTCCATCAGATTGCTTTCCTGGTTTAACAGGGCAACCAGCTCGTTCCTGTCTTTCACAAAATCCTCGTCCACATGGTCTGCGTACCAGCCGGACAAGTCGGCCAGATATTCAGAGTAGCTGGTAAGCCACTGGATGGCCGGAAAATGTCTTGCATAGGCCAGGTTTTTATCCAGTCCCCAGAAGCAGCGGACAAATCGTTTGGTGTTCTGGGTCACAGGTTCGGAAAAGTCGCCGCCCTGGGGAGATACGGCTCCGATAATGGATACGGAACCCTCGGTACCGTTTAAGTTCTGGACCATTCCGGCACGCTCATAAAACTGGGACAGGCGGGATGCCAGATAAGCCGGGAATCCCTCTTCCGCAGGCATTTCCTCCAGACGGCCGGAGAGCTCACGGAGTGCTTCCGCCCAGCGGGAGGTGGAGTCGGCCATAATGGCCACATGGTATCCCATATCGCGGTAGTATTCTGCCAGAGTCAGGCCGGAATACAGACTTGCTTCACGGGCAGCCACAGGCATATTGGAGGTGTTGGCAATGAGAGTGGTTCGTTCCATCAGGGGATTTCCTGTTCTTGGATCGTCTAGTTCAGAGAATTCTTCCAAAACCTGGGTCATTTCATTTCCGCGCTCGCCGCAGCCAATATAAATAATGATATCTGCGTCGGACCATTTGGCAATCTGGTGCTGCATCATGGTTTTTCCAGTACCGAATCCGCCGGGGATCGCAGCTGTTCCGCCTTTGGCAAGGGGAAACAGAGTATCCACAATTCTCTGACCGGTGATCAGGGGGCGGGATGCCGGATAACGGCGGCTCGTGGGTCTTGGAACACGGATGGGCCATTTTTGAGTCATGGAAAGAACCGCCTCAGAACCATCTTTTTTCTGTATGGTCACAAGGGGTTCTTCAATGGTATACTCCCCATCCGGTACAACAGAAAGAACATGACCCTCCATATCCGGAGGGACCATAACTTTATGGGTAATGGCCCTGGTTTCCGGGACTTCTGCAAGGATAGTGCCAGGATAAACGTATTGCCCTGCCTGGACAATCAGATGAGTGGGCCATTTTTTGTCGGTATTCAAAGAGGAAACATGGACACCGCGGTCAATATAGCATCCGTTTAATTCCTTTATGGCGCTTAAGGGGCGCTCAATGCCGTCAAAGATATTTGTAATGATTCCCGGAGCCAGGGTAACGGATACGGGAGCTCCGGTTCCGGTCACCGGCTCTCCTGGTTTTAAGCCTGTGGTCTCTTCATAAACCTGAATGGTGGTGCGGTCGGAAGTCAGTCCGATCACTTCACCCACCAGATGGTTTTGTCCCACATAGACCATTTCATTCATCTGGAATCCATCATCTCCTTTCAGATAGATGATGGGACCGTTGATTCCGTAAATGCTTCCTGCTGCTGTCATGATTCCTTTCCTCCTAAAACGAACTGGAAGTTTTCTCCGGCTTCTTTAAGTTTTGTCTCAAAAGAATTGTCAATAAGTACGTTTTTTGAAATAATGACGGCCCTTGTGCCGCCGAGGAAGGGGTACTGGCTTACACGGATGTCACACTGGGTGCGGAGAGCCAACAGTTGCTTTTTCTGTTCGTCAGCGGGATCTATATAGACGTGGAGCTCTTCTTTTCCTGCAAATTCTTTTGCCTTTCTGATCTGCGCCTCCAACATGGTTTCATATTGGGATGTTTCCATGAAACGCGCCAGGCGATCACGAAGTTCAGAGAAGATTTTTCCCTGGAGTTCATCCTGCTTTTGACTGTATGCACGCTTTATGGCAATCTGAGATACCGATAGTTTTTTGTTGGTTTCACGGCGGATTTTTTCTGCCTCTGCCTGAAGTTTCAATTCGGCCTGTTTTTTTGCATGCTCCATATGTTCAGCAAGCAGGGATTCCTGAGAGGCAGTATAATCAGAAATGTCTTTTTCATATTTTGCAAGGGCGTCGCGGGTACAGACTTCCTCAAAATGTGCTAATTTATGTTCAATTGTCATAACAGTCACCTCGTTCCCTAAAGTTTCAGACCTATGGCTTCATTTACATAGGATGTAATAAAGTCCGGCCGGCGTCCGGTACCGTGGCGGTCCGGAATTTCAATCAAAATGGGTATCTTGTGCTCCGAGCGTATGGCTCGCACCAGGTCGGGAAACTGCCGCCCCAGGGCCTCGGTTAAAAGAAGAATTCCGACGTCCTTTTTAGAAAGAGCTGTATCCAGTGCGTCTTTTACTTCTTCATGGCTGTGGGCGACGACACCTTCCACTCCGGCCAGACGCATTCCGGTGAGCGTATCGGTGTTGTCGCTGATCAAATACATTTTCATAGCGTAGACCCAATTAAAGTTTACCGATAATCATAAAGGAAATAATCAATCCATACAGGCACACACCTTCGGCCAGTCCAACGAAGATTAAGGATTTACCGAGAATGGAGGAATCTTCACTGATGGCTCCCAGGGCAGCGGAGGCTGCAGCGGATACAGCGAGACCACCGCCAATGCAGGAAAGTCCGGTGGAGAGGGCTGCGGCAATATAGCCGAGACCCGCGGCGTTTCCGGAAGCGGAGACTGTTTCTGCCGCATATGCATTTCCGTTAAACAGGACGCAGACGGCAAATATCATGGTGCCAAAGAATAAGAAAGCATTGGAAGCAATTGCTGCTTTATATCTGCCCTTTGTCTTTTCTCCTGCGGCGAAAGCGCCGAAGGGAACGGCAATGCTCAGGATTAATGCAGCGGTTAAAAGTATTTTTACTGTAATTGTCATGATTTTTGACCTCCTAAAAATTTTTTAATGGTAACAGTCAGCCTTGCATCTTCTTGCTTTCAACGCTTTTTACCCGGAATCTTCGCAAGGCTGAACGGTTACTTAAAATGATGGTTTAAATTCATGTCCGGTCCCTTTATAGAACCGGCTGAATAATTCGTAGTATTCCAGCCGGAGTACCTGGATTCCCACGATCAGGCCCTCCATTCCGCAGACAAACAGATTCCCTAAAACCACCACAAAGAGGTTCAAATTTCCTGTTTCAGCGCCTGCTAACATTAAAACAACCTCCATCATGGCGGCGTGGCTTACTGCAAAAGCACCCACACGGACGAAAGAAAGGGTGTTGGAAAAATAGCTTAAAAGAACTTCAAACAGTTCAAAAAATCCCTCTACAAAAAACATACCAAGACCGCCGGAAATCTTTTCTGACTGCCTTTCAACCATAGCGGTAAGAGGCTCTTTGAGGAAAATGAGCAGAAGAGGGATGAGGAACATGATTACCAAAACCACAGTGGCCGGAAGGGAATTTCCGCTCATATAAAGGAAAATGGTGGCAGCCAGACTAAAATAAAAAATAAATCCGGCCAGACCGTTGGTGTCAAACCAGGTTTTTTCCGTATCCCGGTTTTTGAAACTTATGATTATATTGAGCACCATGGTAAGAAGAATGATTCCCATACCGACAGCGATGGCCACGATAAATACCGTATTCAGGCGGCCCACAAAGGGAAGTGTCGTCATGGCGGCGGCAGGCTTTAACCAGAGTGCCGGAATTATATCCTCAAATCCGAATACACTGCCGAATAAAAATCCGAATATGGTGGAGAAAAATCCACAGCAGGAGACAATGGCGGCCAGATTAATCCCCTTTATTTTGTAAAGAAGAAAGCCGCCAATGCAAAGCAAAAGTCCCTGTCCGGCATCTCCGAACATGAAGCCAAAAAAGATCGAGTAGGTTATGGCAATCAGCAGAGTCGGGTCAAATTCTCCATATGCCGGAAGGCCATACATCTTTACAAACATTTCGAAAGGCTTTAAAAGAGGAGGATTTTTAAGCTTCGTAGGGGGAATGCTGGTCATATGTTCCTTCTCTTCTTCAATAACAAAAAAGGTGTTGGGATCTGAATGCAGCTGTTTTTGAAGTTTTGAGGCTTCCCCGGAGGCCATCCAGCCGCAGAGAATGTAAAAGGGGTGTTCCTTTTCATTGGTAAGAGCTGCATGGCGCCGTATATTGAAGTTGGTGTAATAGGATTCCAGGACAGCAACAGCCGTTTTGAGGTCTGCCTGACAGCTCAGGAAATATTTATTCTCCTCTTCCTCAAGAGTTTCGTACAGAACCTTGTTTTCCAACAACTCCTTTTGAAGCCGTTCGGCTTCTTCCTTTGGGGTTCCGCTGTATTCATCGGGAAGGAAAATCTGCTCAAATTGAAGGGAGGAGAAAGCAGCATCGATTCGGTCAGAAGCAGCCTCCGGTACAAAATAGAGCAGAGAAATAAAATGTTCTGTTTCATGACATTTGCACAGAATCGTATCCTCAGAAGCTTCCGCAAAGCTTTCAAGCCGCGGATATAATCCCTTTTGAATCCGGCCGAAACGGTATTTTACATGCTTAAACTGAAGGATGGCAGGGATATTGAAATCCAGTCCTTCAAAAAGATGAACCCGCTCATAGGAAGCATGAAGGGCCTTCACCTTTTCGTTCAGTTCGTCTTTTTCCTTCTCATATTCTTGTATATTCTCATCGGTTTCCTCCAAAAATGCGGAAGCGGCATCGATGGTCATGTATGACTCTGAAGAGGCAAATGGAATTTTTTTGGAATGTAGATTTTCGCACCGGGCCAGGAGCTTTTTTCCTTTTTCATATGGCTCCCGGTATGGATTGGTTCCGGGAAAGGAAACCAGCTTGGATGCGGATTTCAATTCTGTGAGCGCATCCTCCAGATGGATTTCATAGTTGGATAAGATCTCATTGACCATGTGGTCGAAATCTTCCTTTGGTCCGGAAATACTGATGAAATTCATTGGCTCAATCACGGGCAATACCCCCTTTCTAACTTTCTGCCAGGCAGGAGAGAATTTCCTTCCCGCCCAGATTATAACGGATTCCCTCTATGACAGTGATAAGCTTCCGTATTTCCTCTTCTTTGAAATAGAAATAAGTGATTATAATTGCTGCCGAATATGGATTTTTTCTCCCGGATGCCTGGTAAACGGCATCCAGCAGGGAGCGAAATAAAAGCTTAAACGTTTTGTTTTCTCCAGGTATCCTGTTTCCGTAGCGGGTAGTTTTCAGAACCCGGAGAAATTGATCCAGAGAGTCTGCGGCGGCCATTTCCCGTATCTGGCTTTTCCTCAACCGGTAATAAACGGGAATCAGAAAATCCAGGATGGCGTTTTCGGATAAATGGTAATGCTGTTTTGCCCGGGACAGCCATTCCAGATTTAAAAGATCGATTTTCTCTCCAATGCATTCCCTTACAACATTCAGATCTCTGGATGTAAGAGTCTTTTCAAGGTTTCCCCAAAGGCGAATGAAGTATAGGATATCCAGGGCCGATTCATAATCGAACAGGGAGGAAATTCCCTGGTCATATAAATTTTTTAAAGGTTCATAGTAATCGGAGCCCTTTAACTTGTCTACAAATTCTCCGATGGAGACACATTCGGCAAGTCCCATAAGGTCCAGTTTGGAATGACAGTGGAAAAAATCCTCAAAAATACTTAAATCCAGTTCAGATCTTCTGTTGGAGGCGGCATCCCGAAGACATTTTTTCATAATATCAATTTCAAAATGCATGAAATAGAGATCCAGAAATTTCCGCTGCTTCATGGATGCAAAGCGATACAGGGAGGAGTAGTCCCGGTATAAAGAAAGCCAGAGAAGCTGCTCGATTTTTGCCCGACGCATGTTCGCGGCGTCGGCATTCAGAAACACCTGTCCATAAGACGGATGGTTTTTTAAAACTTCTGCTGCCTCAGGCAGGCTTTCTAAAAAAGCCAGCCGGGAAAAGTCCTCTTGGGTGAGAAGACGGCTTCGCATGGCGCTTATTTTAGCGGCAATGGCGCTGTATGTCATCAGGCTTCCCATAGGCTACACCTCAACCATGGCCTGAAACAGCTGATTCACATAGTCTTCATGGTGGGCTTTATAATGGTGTTCCAGACGGGCAACAGCTTCGGAAGCATCCTGCTCCTGGGCAGACAGCCTGGCATTCATATCCTGCTCCATATGAGAGCGCAGGGCATTCAGCTTTTGTTCGGTTTCCGCTGCTAAATTTTCACTGAAATTTTTGGAGCGCTCCTCATATTCCGCTTCCAGGGCTTTTTTTCTGGCCGTGCCATCAGCGATGATTTTATTGGATTTCTCCTCAATTTGGGAGAGTGTTTTGATGATTGTATTCATGTGTCGTTGCTCCTTTTTTAATCCCATTTGATATAATATAGCTTGTTTTTTATTCATTTCAAATATATAATATTTATGTTACTATAATGTTGAAGTTATAAAGAAAAGATAACTGTTCAGGATGGATCAAAATGAAGTACCGAGGGATTTTTATCCCTTAGCCTGGTCTGTCCCATGGTCAGCGCAGTAGCGATGCAGATCTGCCAGACAGTTATAAACAAAAACAGGATACAGGTATACAATATGGAATTATTGCAGTTTCGTTATTTTCTGGAGGCCGCACGTTATGGAAATCTGACCAGGGCGGCAGAGGAGCTTCACATTGCACAGCCGGCTCTTTCTCAGTCCATCAAACGGCTGGAAGGCGAGCTGGGGGTGAAGCTGTTTGACCGTAAGAATCACCATATTTATCTCAACGAACAGGGAAAACTTTTGGAAAAGCGACTGTTTCCTATCATGGAATCCATTGATAATTTAAAGGATGAACTCTGGGAATCGGTTTATTCGTCCAAACAAACGATTTACCTGAATTTTTTTGCTGCATCTCCCTTTATTACAAACTGTATTATCGCTTACCGGGGGCAGCATCCGGATGTGAAATTCCAGGTGTCCCAACTGGAAATGACGGATTCATGCGATATACATATTGATTCCCGTGCTGCCGTCCGAAAGGCGGATCCCGGAGAAAAAACGATGCTGCCGGAGGGGGCAATCCGGCAGGAAGTATTGAATGAACAGATTTTTCTTGCTGTTCCGGTGAATTCTCCGCTGGCAGAAAAAAAATTTGTGGATTTGAGAGAGCTTCGGGAAGAGGGATATATCAGACTTGGCCATGGGTGGCAGCTCCGCAGTATTTGCGATGACTTTTTTCGTCAGGCCGGGGTGAGGCCGCAGATGATCTTTGAGAGCAACAGCCCGGAATCCATAAGAAACCTGATTGCCGCAGGCCTGGGAATTGGTTTTTGGCCGGAGAAATCCTGGGGAGGGATGCCGGGGTCCAGGGTGGTGCTGATTCCAATTCGATATCCGGTTTGCCAGAGGGATGTGCTGGTGACAGAATTTGAACAGGCAAAGGAAAAACCTGTGGTGGAAGACTTCCTTAATTATATGTGTGAATATTTTAGAGAAGAAGATCCTGACCGGAAACATACAATTTAAACTTCCGGTCAGGATCTTTTGCAATTTTTATTCTGTGGTCAGGTATTCTTTTGAAACGTAAGCTTCCTGGCCATTATATTGGATAATTGCCCAGGAATCGTCATAGTCGCCTGTGTAGTTGACAGTTACACCGGGATCCAGCTTGCCAATTCGGTCGGTATCCGTAGACGGTCCCTTACGGACGTTTAAGGTGGTTGTAGTTTTATAAACAACAGCTTCACTTGAAGTCTCAGTGGGTACTTCTGCAGTGGTTTGCAAAGCTTCTGTGGTTTCTGCGGTGGTTTGCGGAGCTTCCGTGGTTTCGTTGGTGGGAGTCTTTTTCGGTGTAAACATTATAATTACGCAGATCAGAACAAGGATAAGTGCCGCAGGGATTAATAGCTTTAACAGATCGCTGCTGTTCAGGCCGTTCTTCTCTCTTTTTTTCCGGCTTCGGTTGGGCTGATTTGCCGCTGATTTTCGTATTCTGGGTGGCTTCTTGTCTGCATCGGCAAAGGAATAAATTTCCTGAGACAGAACATGATAGGCCTGATTGGCATTAGAAGCGCTGTTGTCTCCGTCCTTTGATGCCTTATTTCCGATGGAAAGAATTTGAAGGTAATGTTCTGCAGTGGTTTTGGAAATCCATCCTCCATTGTAAAGCTCACGAATCATGGTTTCTGTGGGGCCCTGTACAATTCCTGCTTTATCACATTGCAGTTTCACCATAAATTCCATAGCCTGACGGGCTTTAGTTATGGAGAGATTATATTTTTTCTGTCCCATCAGCCGTTCTGTTTCCTGAACATATCTTTGTATTTTTTCCCAGCCTTCGGGATTATCCATTTTTGCCATACGTATTCCTCCATTTTTATCGTTATTTAATCCAATATACTATGAAAGTCCCGGACGGCAGCCGTGAATGAGCCATGCATGCATGAGCGAATGCACGGATATCGGACGGGCAAGCCGGTATGAGTAAGGAGGGCAACAGCCCGGATTACGAATACCGGCGGCGATTGCGGGAGTGCGAAGCACGGAGCAATCGGCTTTCATGTATGGTGATGCCAGCGTGAGCAGGCATGTCCGTTTACTGTAAAATAGTAACAGTTCAGATGCCCTCTGAACTGTTACGGTATACGGCCATTTAAAATCGCTCTGTGATGGCCGTATGCCCGTGACCACTGCGTTTTTGTACGGTCAGTGTGGTGAATGCCCTTGCTTTGCTGGGGCAGGTTCCGCACAGACTTGTCTGAACTGTTACATTAAATATTCACTCACTATCTTCATTATAATAGAAGAAATGAAATTTTGCATCAACATTTTGTGAACTTTTATGAAACTTTTCCGTTTTTTTGAAAAAATATCAGATGAAAAATGGAATCTTGAAAATTCAGAATGAAAATGATAGAATGTAAAAGGTAGTAGTCCAGGCCGGCTTGCGTGCCCATTGTTTACGGTACTGAAAACGCATCGGCCGCGGGTACCGGGATGATCAGGAGGAACCAATATGAGATTACGCCATATTAAGGGCGCAGAAGAGCAGATCGCAGAAAGCCCATATGTGGTCCAGAATCCGAAGAATTTAAAGGGAAAATGGCATGTGCTTTTTGGAAATGGTAATCCCATTCACATTGAGATAGGAATGGGAAAAGGTAAATTTATCATGGAGCTGGCAGCAAAAAATCCGGATGTCAATTATGTGGGGATTGAGCGGTATTCCAGTGTACTGCTGCGAGGACTCCAGAAGCGGAAGGAAATGGAACTGTCCAATATCTATTTTATGCGGTTGGATGCTCTGGAATTGGAGGAGGTGTTCGCGCCTTCTGAGGTAGACCGAATTTACCTGAATTTTTCTGATCCCTGGCCTAAGGATCGTCATGCGAAGCGGCGTCTGACCTCAGATCGCTTTCTGGATGTCTATGATAAAATCCTCAAAGTGGATGGAATCATCGAATTTAAAACAGATAATCAGGATTTATTCCGCTACTCTCTGGAGTCTATTCCTGAGGCAGGGTGGAAGGTGAGGGAATATACGTATGATTTGCACCACAGTTCTATGGCAGTGGGGAATGTTATGACGGAGTACGAAATGAAATTTTGCTCTGAGGGAAAGCCAATCTGTAAGCTGACGGCATTTCGGGGGGCATAAAAAGGGCATATGCTGCATATAGTAGAATAACCATAGCATGCAATAAGGTGCCTTATGGACATGAAAACCAGAATTTTAAGAAGTTTGTCACAGGCTACCTGCGATAAAACTGAGTTGAATCAGACCATTTTGAAATTTAAAAAACGTTTTGATGAGGCAAATGCCGCCATTGGCGGAAAGAAGAAAAAATAGGAGATACAAAATATGGAAAAAGTGTTTACAAGTGCGAATTTTGATGCAGAAGTACTGAGCTCGTCCATGCCGGTTCTGGTGGATTTTTTTGCTGCCTGGTGCGGTCCCTGTAAAATGATGGCTCCGGCTATTGAAAAGCTGGCTGAAGAGTATGAGGGAAAAGCCGTGGTAGGAAAGCTGGATGTGGATGAAAGCATGGATATTGCAGGCAGATATGGTATTATGAACATTCCCACACTGATTATTTTCAAAAATGGAGAGATTGTTTCTAAGTTTGTGGGTCTTCAGAATAAAAATGAGTTAAAGAAGGCGTTGGATGCGGCACTCTAAACCACAGAAAAAACCAGTTGTAGCAGTTCGGCCTTGCATCTTCTTGCCCGCGTACCGCGGACAAGAAGCTTGTGACGTCCGCCTTATGAAGACTTTGTGTAAAAAATGTTTACGAAAACAAGCTTTCGACACGTTTTTTACCCGGAATCTTCGCAAGGCTGAACTGTTACATTTTTTTCAAAAAAGCAAAAAAAGGTGTTGACTTTTTGGAATGTATGTCATATAATCCTGTTTTTGACAGTTTGAGGGAAGCTTAGTGCCAGAATTCCTTGTAAAATCAAGGTTTCTGGCACTTTTT